>Ga0114932_10000813_pt1 | contig 36806 bp, 30 predicted proteins | sample 2SBtaG_2_FD_87286 | JGI IMG/M metagenome (GOLD analysis project Ga0114932, IMG submission 87286) | Deep subsurface microbial communities from Kolumbo volcano to uncover new lineages of life (NeLLi) - 2SBTROV12_ACTIVE470 metaG | ecosystem: Environmental > Aquatic > Marine > Volcanic ...
TATTTGGAGTATATCCTGCGTCGCTTAAGCCAGTTCCGAGTGAAATTACAGTTTCACCTAGCATTGCCATAGATGCCTTACCTCCACAGTCTATAACCATACTTATTATTTCTTCGATCTCAGGAGTCATGAGGTTGGTCTCAAGAGTAAATTTGTAACCGAGATCAAATAGAAAATCCAAGGAGGGTTTTTGTAAAAGAGAATGTAATGACTCAGATCCTATAGATTGGATTTTGGAGAGGTCTCCAGAGAGGATAGTGTAAGTATCCATACTATTGAAAGAAAGATACTCAATTCGATTTGTTCCAGATATTTTTTCAAGAACCCCATGTCCCGGACCGCCGGGTTTGACTCGAATTGGAATGCCACCGTATGACTGGGACATTACATCTCCGAGACCAGTGCCTGCAGAAACATCAGCTGAATGGGCTATTCGTACGATATCCTGAGGGGAGAAAGGTAAGTTGAGGAGTGTTTGCGCGGATGAGACAATCCCAAGTGCGACTGCGCCGGAAAGTCCAAATCCAGCTCCAAGGGGGAGTTTTGTCCGTACCTCGACATGTAGTGGCGAAGGGAGGGAATTGAAGATTATATTTGCCACCTCCATATGGACTTTGGATCCGTTTATTGTTAGTGAAGGCTCATTTGAAGGAGAAGTTGTAAAAGTCAAACCATCAGAAAGTGTGATCCCGGCGCCGGTAGAACCAGATTTGAGCGGGTTTGGAGATAAAAAGGGCGAAAAGAATAATGAAACGTGTGCAGGAATGAAGGTAGAAATGGAATTGGAGGTCATTGTTTGTTCTATGGGGCGAGTCGGTTGCGGTCGCGGGGGAAAAGAACAACCTCACGTACATTGTCTAATTGAAGCATGCTCATAACAAGTCGATCTGCACCCATTCCCCAACCAGAGTGAGGAGGCATACCATAGCGAAACATGTCAACATAAAATTCGAAATCTCCAGGATTGAGGCCCTGGTTTTGGAGAGCGTCGATCAATGAATCGTATCTATGTTCTCGTTGCCCTCCAGATACTAATTCCATTGAAGGGTGCATTAGATCAAACCCTTTTGATATTTCGGGAGAGTCATCGTAATTTTGGATATAGAAGGGTTTGATTTCACTAGGCCAATCTGTTATGAAATAGTGAGAATCCATAGTGCCCCCAATGATTCTTTCTGCCTGGGTGGATAGATCATCACCCCATTCTAGTGGTTCGGGGAGATCACTAGAGTTGTTTGCTATTTCAATCGCGGAATCATAGGAAATTCTTGGAAAGGGTGTTTCGGGAATGGATAGTCCATCTAGACCGAGAGTATGGAGTTGTTGTGGACAGTTTTCAGAGACGGAACGGTAAGCAATTGAGATTATATCTTCAGCCACCTCCATTGCTATTTCGTGGTCTATGAATGCTGCTTCAAAGTCGATTGAAGTTGCTTCGTTTAGGTGACGGGTCGTGTTGTGTTCCTCTGCTCTAAAAATGGGTCCTATTTCAAATACTCGCTCGACCCCCCCTCCAGCTACAAGTTGTTTGAAAAGCTGAGGAGATTGGTTCATAAAGGCTTCTTTTCCGAAATATGCAATGGGGAAAAGATCAGTGCCACCTTCAGTTCCTGTTGCAACTATTTTAGGGGTATTTATTTCAATACAATCTATATCGTAGAATCTTTGACGTATGGATCGTTGGATCTCCGATCGAATTTCGAATATTGCCCTTGTTTCGATTCGCCTGAGGTCAATGCAACGTTTATCTAGCCGCGTGGATAGTTCGGATGTGACTTTTCCGGAAGGGTCAAGGGGGAGATTTGGATCGGAAAGTGATAGAATTTCAATCGTTTTAGGCACCATTTCAATCCCAGTTGGGGCACGTTTTTCAGATACAACTGTTCCAGTTAATAGAACGACGCTTTCGCGGTATAATTGATCGAGTATAGAAAGCGTTTCTGAAGAAAGTGTTTCTTTCTCGAACTTTACTTGTAAGATGCCGCTTCTATCTCGTAATAATAAGAATGTAAGCCCCCCTAAATCACGCATCTCATGGACCCATCCTGCTACGGTTATTTCATCTCCAGGAGAAGAGGCATTAATTAAAGTTCGGTCGTACATATAGAAATTAACTACTTTGTGAGGTTTAAAATACTATGTTTATAATCGGGACTATGCAGCATCCTTTGCTCCACTTACGGTTTCTATTACAGCATCGAGCCCATCGTTGTAAAGTGTATTCCCCACCACGATGGTGTCGCAACAGCTTCGCATTTGATATGCAGAATCATAATTTGAGATTCCACCTCCATAAAATAAAGAAGATTCTGTTAGAGCGTTGTGGGCGGATTTTACTATTTTGGGGTCGCCCAACATTCCAGAATATTCTATATAAACTATGGGCTGTCTAAGGAATTTTTCTGCTACTTTGGCATAGGCTGCGACGTCTTGGGGGGACTGGTCGCAATCCGCATTAGTGTAACGCGCAACTGCAGAATCGGGATTTAAAACTATGTAAGCCTCAGTCCAGGTTAGGTCCCAGACTATATTCTGATCTATTTTGGCCCACTCTTTGTGTGCTCCGATGACCCATGCAGAACTATCTGCATTTAGAACGATGGGTACGAGATACCCATCCAATCCTTCATGGTGAACGACAGCGCCGACACTGGAAGGTTCTTGATAGAGTGGGACATTAAAATCGCTGCATGCTTGTATTACTTCCTCCATTTTTGAGCCGGTAATTCCAGTAGTCCCACCTATTTCGATTGCATCAGTTCCTATTGAGCACACATCTTCATAGGAGATACCAGGGGGCAGATCTTTATCAGGGTCTAGTTTGAGGATATGATCCCATTTTTGCCAAGGAAACTTCACTATAAGCTATTTGAAATAGAGAGAGGCATAAATTCTTTGGAAACATAATTTCAAAAAAATCATTCCAAAACCGCGGTGCACCAGGGGCAAAATGATAAGTCCGGGTCCATATTTCTGCCACAAGTGGGACATGCAAAAGAGGATTCTTTGATATTTTTTTGTGCATTTGCGAGTATATATACATCTACTATGTTCAGGAGATTAACAGCCGCAAGGGCCAGATATGCTTCCAATGGTAATTGGGCAGCGTCTGTAAAAATAACAGATATTCCTCCAGATTCAATTGCATCCATAACGGGAGTGGGTACGACTAAAATTGTAGTGGCCATTGCGAGTAGAAACCAGGTTACTGCTCGTATCCAGGACTTGAGATATATATGTCCCAAACCGGGATAGATTAGAGCAAATAAAATGGCGATTATCAGACGCCTATTTCGGGCTATCACAGGAGTCTGATGCGGTTCGATTGAATTTAATGTTTCGGTGAGAGGAGAGTATGCAATAGGTTAAGATAAAGAATTTATCAGATTTCGTAGGGTTTCTAGACTATATTGCCCAGGTGCGGTGGTGGTGTTTAAATCAAGAGGGGCATATCCAATTTTAGAACCATAAAAGGGTGCAATTACACGAGAATGACTTCCAAGGGCCCCCATAGACATCGTTGCCACAAGGTTTCCTGATTGGGTTTGGTTCCAAGTGGCTACCAGAAGATTGGTTATGTCAGATGGAGATTCTGCTGTGACAGATAACTTTCCAACGTCGCCTATTTTAGTTGATTCTGTCAAAATGGATTCTAGTTCGAGCAGGGAGGGGGTAGAATTAAAATTATGTGTTGAAATAATAATGGAAATGTCGTGTTTTTGTGCATGATCAATGGCTCGTTGCCCGTGCCCAGAAGTGATGGAAGATAATTCGACGTCTATTGCCTTGACCGAAGGATTGGACATAGCATCGCAGAGTAGATCGATGCGAGAATCATTTTCTGGACAGTTCCCTCCTTCATGTGCTACTCGATTGGTAGCAATAATGGGAAGGTCAAGGGGATATTGAGATAATTCGGCTAAAGGATCGGGAGAAAGGTCCATTCTGAATTCGATAGCATCTGCTTGATTGACCGAGGTGGAGAGGTTATCTAAACTAGTCATACTAGCAGCAAGTACAAACGTACTAAAGTCCATATGAAGATCCCGCTCGCATAGTATTTAGCTTATCCGGGGCAGGCATAAACAGGAGATGTGTTAAAGTTCAGAATAAATTTGAAAAGGTGTGCAATTTATTTTCCTTGTAGAGTAGATTTTAAGGATAAATTCAAATCTAATGAAGAAATAGATCCTCCTAAAATTGTAATGAAATTTTTGATGGCGTGATCGATAATTGCGACGCTTAATGCGAGGGAGGGGGAGACACCTGCTAAACTTACAACTAAAAGGGTAAATGCACCCTCATAGAGACCAATTCCTCCAGGAGATAGAGGTAGAACTTTGGCTAAATTTCCAATACTGACAGCAAAGAAGCAGGTGAAAATTAGGGTTGGAAGAGATATGAATGGGTCGAAAGAATACAATATTATGATTGCTACAAATACATCTAAAGACCAGATTATAAGACTAAGCACGCCGACGCGAACAAAAATTGCTGGATTAATAGTAAGTTTTTGAATATTTTCTACGAAATGTTCTAGAGAGGATGAGAAACGCTGGGCGTACAAATCATTGCTAAAAATTTTGAGTAACCGAGAGATCCTATTTCCTTTAGTTTTAGAAGATATGAGTATCAAAGTTAATAAAAATAGTACGGATATAGCAACGAAAATCGCAAGTTGAATTGCTATTTCACCGCTCTGAGATATATTTCCAACTGCAATATCAAGAGAAGAAAGGGATCCACTTCCTAAAAGGGAAGTTAGTATGAAAACTACTCCGGCAAGCGTGGTGATTGTTAAAAGATCAAATAGCCTTTCGAAAAATAATGAAGCGAATCCAGATACATAAGGAATTTTTTTCTTGGACTTTAGTATGTATGCTCTGGCGGCATCCCCAGCCCTCGCAGGGACAACTAAGTTGCAGGTTTGGCTCAGGAATATAGATTCGGTTAAGAATTTAAGGGGTTCCTGAAAGCCTAATTGGGAAAGGATTTTTTGATAACGGATCCCCCGGATGGGCCAAGATAATAGATAGATAAAAATGCTTAGTAATAGATAAATGGGATTAGACATAAAAGTGTAAAACAAATTGAGATCTAAATCAAGATAATATCCCATCAAGAATAAAGCCAAAAAGGAGATAAAAAAACCAAAAACGGATGAATTGAGAGCGGTTATGCGAGGAGAAATGTAAAATTCGATCCAGAGTCGGAGGATATTTATTGCCATGGCAAAAACGTCTCGGGCTATATCGACTTTGGTATCTTTTTGAGGAGTCCAAGAAACGGGGAATTCGAATACATTGAAATTAGAGTTTTGTGCCTTTACTAAAATTTCAGTGTCCCAGAACCAATGAGTATCTTTCAAAGAGGGGGAAAGTTTAAAAAAAATCTCTCGATTGAATGCTTTGAATCCGCACTGGTGGTCGTATAGCTTAGACCTTAGGAGAAATCGAACTAGAGTATTGAACCCTTTACTCAAAATAGATCTATGGAAAGGGCGTTTGGTTTGTGCCCCGGGGAACCATCGAGATCCTGTGGCAATATCCGCAGATCCAGAGTGAACTGCAGTTATGAGTTGCTCGAGATGTACATTGTCAGTGGCTAGATCCGAATCTAGATAAACTAAAGTATCACCTTTGGCGATCTCAAATGCTCTGTTTAATGCTTCTCCTCTGCCTAACCTAGAGGGACTATGGTAATGTCTCACTTCGTCGTGCTTGATAGCAAGATCGGATGCTATTTTGGGTGTGTTATCGGTGCACCCATCCTCAGCTATAATTAATTCATACGAACCAGCAGGGAGAAAATTTTTGAGATGATTTAGAGTATCCTCAACTGCAGAAGTGATTGTGGGAGATTCATTGTATGCAGGGAGGACTACACTTACCGAGACCGGGGGGGCCATGCACCGAGACTGAACTTCCTGGAGCATTAATCTTCTGAGGGAGAACGCGGACTATAGTCAAAATTAGTATAGAAAATAGAGTTAATTGTCAGGAAGATCCATGTCTTCTTTGGTAACGGGTTCTAATTCTAGATCCTTGTCCAACTCAGTTAAGATGCTATCGAGTTTGTCTAGTCCGAGTAATTTGAGAGTCTTGGCATTGAAATCGAGGCTTTCCAAAGTATCTTCCGTGTCAGCTACATCACTACCAGATAGATGTTTTCCATAGCGCCCTAAGAGAGAGGTGAGTTCTTGGGGTATGATTATCGTGGAGGATTCCCCTTCCCCAACAGAAACGATGGTATTGAGAGCTTTGTTTATGATTGCTCGCTCGCCCATTGCTTCTGCTGCTTTTGCTCGGAGGACGGTTGAAATGGCACCTCCTTGTGCTTGTAAAATAAGACTTTGTTTTTCCCCTTGAGCACGAATAATAGCTGATTTTTTATTACCTTCTGCTATTTCGATTTCACTCCTTCTTTGTCCCTGTGCTTCGAGGATCATTGCACGTCTGCGTCGCTCGGCAGATGTTTGTTGTTCCATTGCATTTTGGACTTCTGCGGAAGGACTAACTTCACGGACTTCAACGGACTCGACACGGATTCCCCATGCATCGGTTGGTTTATCTAATTCTTCTCGAATACGTGTGTTGATGACTCCTCTTTTGCTCAAAGTTTGGTCGAGTTCCATATCTCCAAGAACCGCCCTTAGCGTTGTTTGGGCTAGGTTCATGACTGCAATTTTATAGTTTGTGACTTCTAGGAATGCTTTCTTCGCATCCATGACTCGTATGTATACAACCGCATCTGCCCTAACAGGAGAATTATCTCTAGTGATTGCTTCTTGGCGGGGGACATCTAAAGTTTGGGTCCTCATATCAAATGTATAAGTTTTTGAAACAAATGGGGGAACGAATCGGATTCCGGGATCCAATAAACCGCGATATTCACCAAAAATTGTTAGTGCTTTTTTCTCATATGCGTTTACTATAACGACCATCTGTGTAACGATGATAATCGCTAGAATTAACAGTGGTATAGTAGGGAGTAATCCAATTTGTAATGGTAGTAAATCGAACATAAATTGGGTTAGATGTCTATGTATTAAAGCCTATAGATATGTTGATAAAATTAAGATTTTTTCGCAGTTACAGGTTCGACTACCAACATGTTTCCGCCACCGGGATCCACTACCCTTATTTCTGTTCCGGTGGAGATGGTTTCGCCAGTACTTCTAGCGGAATATAGTGAGTCGAATCCACCATCATACAGGTTTACCTTTCCACCTTTTGAAGTGACCTGTTCGGCAACATATCCGGTTTTATCACGCAGACTATCAGCATCCGACGTTCGGAAAAGGCCTTTTCCACCATAGATATCTAGCGTTCTAAACAGATATAGGGCGATTCCACCAAAAATTATCAATAGGACGGAAAGGGCAATGGGATTGTTTAAAGGAGAAAAGGCCACTCCCAATAGGCCGGCCGAGATAAGTGCAACTCCCAAGACTATGAAATGGGCACCGGGGACTATCGCTTCCGCGGTGGTCAAGACGATACCTGCCAAGAGTAAGATTAAAGCTAAGGAGACTTGAGGAGGGCTGGATGAGATAGACACAAGATCGAATTATCCGTGATGGACTTAATTTTTGCGATGGGAAATCGCAGATGAGGGGGGGGAAAGTTATAAAAATGAAAAATTACTTGATCAGAGAATATTGCCATAATAGAGAAGGCCCCGCCCCCCATCAAGAGTGACAATAGTTTTGTTTGAAAGAGAATCGGGGAGCGAGATTCCACTTATCATGGGGAGGTTCAGTTCACGAGCTATAAGTGCAACATAACTCGTTAAGCCGGGGTTTTCGTATAAAATTCCTGAATATTTTTTAGCTAATGTGGGTATTTCTCCTGCAAACGTGTTGGGAATGAAAACAATAGCGCCTGCGGGAATGGAATCGAGATTTGAAGAAGACAATCGGAATAGGGGGCCAGAAACTTGTCCTGAAACTATACCTTCACCCCTATCAATGATTTCAGATGCGACGTGTACTTGTAGTGTTTTTGTGGTATTCCAAGAGAGATGAGGCAGCATCCCAGAAATTACAACAACCGTGTCTCCGTCGTGTACTATTTTAGAGGTTAATGCCTGAGAAACGGCATGATTGGTTATCTCGAATGTTTGTTCGTTTGGCAAGAGTCCTTGCTTAGAAGATACACCCCAAGAAAGTGAAAGCCTACGGCATAAGTTATCAGAAGGGAGAACCGCAAAAATAGGAACACTAGGCCTAAATTTTGACGTTTTAAGTGCAGTATACCCGGAATCAGAAACGACAATTATGGCGCTTGCGCCAATGTCTCTAGCCAAATAGCGTGCAGATCTGGAAAGGGCGCCAGTATTGGAAGAAACAACTGAAGATACGCGTTGTTCGAGTAGGTTTGCATACTCATCGCTTGATTCTACTTCAGATATGATACCATTCATGGTTTTGACCACGCCGATGGGGTCAATGCCAATGGCAGTTTCTCCAGATAGCATAACTGCATCAGTTCCATCTAAGACGGCATTTGCTACATCTGAGGCCTCGGCTCGTGTTGGGCGGGGAGAGGTTACCATTGATTCTAGCATTTCTGTTGCAGTTATTACCGGTACTCCAGAATCAATGCATTTATGAATGATTCTTTTTTGAATCAAGGGGACTTCTTGGAGTGGGCACTCGACACCAAGGTCTCCTCTTGCAATCATAATTCCATAAGAGATTTCGATTATTGAATCTAATTCTGCTAAAGAGTCCGATCTCTCTATTTTTGCGATGATAGGAATATCAAGATTGAAATTCTCCATTGAGGATCGAACGGATAGTACATCAGCTGCACTTCGAATGAAACTGGCTGCTATGAAATCTACATTTTGAGACGAGATGAACTCTAGATCTTTATGATCTTTTTCGGTGACAGGGTCCAAATTTAGTCGGACCCCGGGTATACTGATGCCTTTTTGACTAGTTAATTCACCTCCTGAGATCACTTTGGCAATTACAGAACTGGGTGTGAGCTCCACAATAGTCGTTTCTATTTTGCCATCGTCGAGGAGTATATTGTCACCTACTGAAACCCCAGTCAGTGGATGGGAAGTTCCGATAGTCAGAGGAGAGGACCCCTGGCCTTCAACAAAATGAACTAAATCACCAGAATCAAGCTGCAAAGGTGAGTCCAAAGAAGTTGTTCTTATCTCGGGGCCTTGCAAATCGAAAAGTATAGAAACAGGATTTTCAAATTCTTTTTCGGCTTCTCGAACGAGATGTATATAGTGTTCCCATTCGGCGGGTGATCCATGACTCGCATTGATTCTTGCGACAGACATTCCTGCTTCGATTAATCCACGGATCGTAGGTGCATCGGAGGTTGCAGGCCCTAGTGTACAGACGATCTTAGTTTTCCCCATATCATAGTTATAGTGGGGCCGAAAAAATAAGAATGTCTAGATATTACTATCGTACTTGTTGTCCTGGTGAAGATTCCCCATAAGTGGTGAGTAAGTCCGCGGAGTCTCCTGCTGCCAACACCATTCCATCCGATTCGGTTCCAAAAATGGTTGCTTTTTCTAAATTGGTGACAACTACCACGTGTTTTCCGATTAAATCGTCGGTGGCGTAGAATTTTTGTATGCCTGCGACTATCTGCCGGGTCTCAGATCCGATATCAACGGTGAGCAAAAGTAATTTTTCGGAGTCAGATATCTTTTCTGCTTCGAGTATTTCTCCGATTCGCAGATCGAGTTTTTGGAAATGTTCAAAGGAGATGCGGTCAGAAAATGAAGTTTCGGGGGACGATTTTTCATTATCGGGGTTTGTTCTTTGATCGAGCTTTGTATTGAGATTTTTGAGGTGTTTATCACTAATTGGCATAAATGGCTCACTTGGGGATTGGAAAGAGGCAGAAGGAGATTCTAGGGCTTCGGTTAAAGTTGCCTGATGGATAGAACCAGATTCACCCATTTCATTCCATATTTTTTGGGTTGTATTTGGCATAGTTGGAGATAGCAAAATGCAAACCGCCTTGCATATTTGCAAACAATCCCTAATGACCTGGGCAGCAGATTCGGGATTGCTTTTTTTAAGTTTCCAAGGCTCGTTTTGCTGAATATAAGCATTTCCATACTGGGCTAATTTAGTACCAGCCAAGGCAGAATTTCGTAGGGAATATTTGTTAATTGAATCGGAGAATTCTATCATTGCTTCTTGGATTCTTTTACTCACATTTTCGCTTACTGATGTTTTAGGAGTTCCGCCATATTCGCGATGGGCAAATAGTAAAGATCTGTAGATGAAATTTCCTACATTTCCGACTAATTCTCCATTAACCTTATCGGCGAAATTTGACCAAGAGAAATCTATATCGTCTTGAAGACTGCCCACGGTGACTAGATAATACCTTAAGAGATCTGGATCAAATTTTTCAGAGAAATAGTCATCTACCCAAATCGCACGGTTCCTGCTAGTTGAAAATGCTCTTTTGTTTAGATTTACAAATCCAGTAGCCATGATTGCACGGGGTTCGGTGTAACCAGATCCATGCAACATTGCTGGCCAGAAAACTGCATGATGCTGGATTATATCACGCCCAATAACGTGAATTATTTCTCCGTTTTTTTTCCAAGCAGATTCCCAATCAAAGACATCCGATCCAACGCGATCGGAGTACTGTTTGGTTGAAGAAATATATTCGACGACTGCATCAACCCATACGTAGAGGACCAAGTCTGTTTCTTCTTCGCCCGGATAAGAAATTCCCCAATCTATATTCCGTGTGATGCACCAATCGAGTAGAGATCCTTCGATCCACTCTCTAGGTTGGTTTTTTGCATTGGTAGTTCCTTCGAGTCTGTTAATGAATTCTTGCAGGTAGTCTTGAAAATCGGAAATTCGGAAAAATTTATGGGATTTGCTTCGATATTCTGCTTCATTTCCTGTGATTATGCTTTTGGGATTTAATATTTCTCCAGGTTCTAGATGCCTTTGGCAACCATCGTCGCACTCATCGCCCCTAGCGTTTGCTCCACAATGTGGACAGACTCCTTCAACATATCTATCAGGAAGGGGTTGATCCTCGGCAGGGTCCCATGCAACGAGGATATCTTTGTCATAAATATGGTTAGAAGCATCTAGTTTTCTAACGATTTCGCGGGTGAGTAGAGTATTAACTTCGTCGTCGGTATGGCCATAATTATCGAATTCGATAGACATTCCGAGGAACGTCTGTTTATATTTTTCATGCCAGGATAAAGCAAATTCTTGAGGGGGTTTTCCTTCTCTCCAAGCATTTACTGCAACAGGAGTTCCATGCATATCAGACCCACATACAAATGCCGTGGTTTGTCCCAATTTCCGTAGCGATCTGCTCAAAGTATCCCCACTAACATACGTGCGCATGTGCCCAATGTGTAAATTTCCATTTGCATATGGCAGCCCACAAGTTACAACTGCGGGGTTGTTAGATGGGAAGGGGTCGGCGCTCATGTGCTATTGTAAACTCCCATAGAACATAGATCACTCGTTAGTGGATCGTATTGAATCGAGAATGAGTTGTTGTTCTACACGTTGTACTTCCTGTTGAACGTCCTGAACTGCGTCTATATTAGCAGATATAGAAGAGATTCCACAAGAGACTAAATATCGAACCATAGGAGGTCTTGATCCTGCTTGTCCACAAATCGATGTTGCTACAGACCGATTGTTGCATGCGCGGATAACAGGGGAAATTAGTTTTAAGATGGCAGGGTGCAACTCATCGAAACGGTCAGCTACTCTAGCATTGTTCCGATCGACAGCTAGCGTGTATTGGGTTAAATCGTTCGTGCCAAAACTTGCAAATTTAATCCCAGCATCGAGGAGCTCTTCGATCATCAGGGCACTTCCAGGGGTTTCTATCATAACCCCCCATGTGCATTTATCGGGATCTATACCCACTTCCTCCATCAAACGTACTGCAGGATATACATCGCTTGCATCGTTAATGAGAGGAAACATGATCTCAATATTGTCATATCCCATATCGAAAAGTTTGGCGAATGCTTGTAATTCGTATGAAAAGAGATCGGGCGTATCGAGAGATCTTCGGATTCCTCTATAGCCTAGCATGGGATTGTGCTCTTGGGGTTCTTCTTCACCTCCCTGAAGCTGGCGGAATTCATCCGTCGGGGCATCCAATGTTCTTACTCGGACGGGGAGGGGGTAGAAGGCATCTGCGACGACACTTATCCCACGAATGAGTTCTTCGACATATGCTTTTGATCCGTGATCTTCTATATACTTTTCAGGGGTTTTGTTTGTAGAAAGTATCAAATGTTCTATTCGGAGTAATCCAACGCCGTCAGCCCCTGTTGAAGCCGCGCGTTCAGCTGCTTCGGGGATAGAAATATTTACTAAAACTTTAGTTGCAGTCATAGGTTTAGAAAATAGGATATTGGAAGGAGTGTTGTTGGCAGTGGAGGGGGAATCATAGTGAGAATCGCCTTCCACGACTATACCTAAATTCCCATCCATAGTAACAAAATTTCCATCTTCCAGCTGGGTCGTGGCGAACTTGGTTCCAACAATCGCAGGGACTCCCAATTCACGTGAAACGATAGAGGCGTGACTAGTCATACCGCCTTCATCAGTGATAATTCCTGCTGCCCGTTTCATTGCAGGTACCATATCGGGGGTGGTCATTTTGGTTACAATGATATCCCCAGAAATGACTTTGTCTAGGTGATCTAAGTTTGTTATAATTCGAACGGGGCCCGAAGAGACACCGGGGCTAGATCCTATTCCAGTTAGAATTGGAGTGGTAGAGTGGGCCAAAATGGAAGTGGGGGATTGGTCTTCAATATCGATTATACTAGGGGGGGCAGAGTCGTCAGGTTTTAAAGAAATATCAAGAGTCGTGATGGGCCGCGATTGTAATAGATAGATTTTATCATTGTAAATTGCCCATTCAATATCTTGAGGAGACCCATAATGGCCCTCTATTAATTCTCCCAATTCTGTTAGTTCTAGCAAGGTTGATTCAGATAGCACTTGGACTTCTCGTAGGTCAGCGGGAACATTACGTTTCAAAGTCTCGCCAGTATATTGATCGCGTTCGTAGAGAATTTGTTTATCAGAAATGGTCAGACTGAGAATTGTTTTATTTTCTCGGTCGATGATATAATTATCTGGTGAGACTTCTCCAGATACTACGGCCTCTCCAAGCCCCCACGCAGCTTCGATGACCATGTGGAGATCCCCAGTAGTGGGGTGCCGGGTGAAAAGAACACCCGAAGATTCTGCATCGATCATAGATTGAATGACAACGGAGATGTCGACATCTTCTGTTGAGAATCCTTTTTCAGATCGATAATAGATGGCACGTTGGGTAAATAAAGAGGCCCAGCAGTCTTTGACTCGATCTAGTAAATCACTCCTTCTTACGTTTAGGTAAGTTTCTTGTTGCCCAGCAAACGATGCTTCGGGTAGATCCTCAGCGGTGGCAGAAGAGCGCACCGCAACAAAGGTATCGACTTCACCTATCTGTTGAACCAGTTCATCGAATTTGAGGAGTATGTCTTCTTGAACGGGTAGAGGAATAGATGCACTTTGGATTAGGGCCACTGCTTTTGAATGAGCAGTCACTAAGGCATCAGAATCATCTACATTTACATCGACTATATCAAATAATTGTTCGGCGATTCCGGCTTCGTTAATGAAATTTCGGTAAGTTGACGCAGTGATGACAAAACCGGGAGGAACAGGGAACCCAGAACGTGTCATTTCCCCGAGGGAAGCTCCTTTTCCCCCTGCTATTTTTATGTCGGATTTAGACACGTCGGTTAACCAAATTGTGGCCATTATGCTTGTTGTGGAAATCGGCTAGCCGGGAAAAGAAGCTTCCGGTAGCTGGAATGGGGCAAGAATCTGACCAAATTATTTTTAGTGAAGGAGCGCGAGGTTAGAGGGTGTATGAGAAATTCAAATGCAATTAAGCAGATGGGAATATACATGGGTTTGTGGTTTGGTATAACTGCAGTATCTGTAGCTATAGTGATTGCGGGAGTGGGGTTGGGAGGACTAATTCCAATTGGTTTACAAAGGTATACTCCAGCAATAATTAACTATCGAATATTCCCAGGGGCAGGGGTCATCATGATAATCTTGGGCATAATTGTCTGGTTCATAGGAACAAAATTTGCATTCATGTGGTCCATAGAAAAATATTCGGAGAATAGTTGGGATATAGAAGTATTGAAAAATGATATGATGTATGTTATGGAGGATAAAATTTCAGAAATGCGTCAAGATCTAATTGAAGTGGGATCGAAAAAAGAATGAGAGGGATAAAGGAGGAAATTATAGAAATACGGGATTATCCAATACCAGGTGTTGGGTTTAAAGATTTAACGCCGGTATGGAAAAATCAAGAATTATTCAATGTTCTGATTGATCAAATGACCGGAATATGGGCAGAGGCTGAAATTGATACAGTGGCTTCTATTGAATCGAGAGGATTTATTGTTGGGGCCCCAATTGCCTACAAATTGAACGCGGGTTTTGTCCCGTTGAGGAAGCCAAATAAATTGCCCAGAGAGGTGTACTCACAGCCTGTTAAGCTAGAATATGGAGAAACTGAGATTCAAGTGCACAAAGATGCATTCCAAAAGTCGAAGAACGTGTTAATAATAGATGACTTGTTGGCAACAGGGGGTACAGCAATTGCCGCGTTTAAATTGATTCCAGAAGATATGGTGGTGGGTTTCGGATTCATGGTGGAATTGAGCCAGCTTAATGGAAGAAAGAGACTCGAAGAAATTTCGGATGCTAAGATTGAATCGCTAGTTGTGTACGATTGAAACGATAGAAGAAATGCGACGTGTTTATGAAAAATGACATTATAAGAGAAGATTCTTCACTCGTAAATCTCCAAATAATTCTTCCTGTTCTAGATATACATTCCCCCTTTGAGCCATGAATAAAAGTGCCAAAAATAAAGAAACTCTAGATCTATCGGATCGGATTAGTTCCTCGAAGGAGACTTCTGATTTTCCGTCTTCATACAAAGATTGGAGTAGAAGAGATAGTTGAGAAATTGATTCTTCGATTGGTTCGACATGGGCAGTTCCAATAACATCTTTTTCAGTGGGTTCATTCTCGAGTCTGAATTGATCGCCGTCATGATAATCAAGGCGCTGTACCCCCCTCCAGAAACCACGGGGAGAATCCGAAGTGTCATACTGACGTGATAGTTTCCAATTTGAATTTAATTCAGCGTCTCTTAATTCGCGGACGAGTTCTTCTAGAGTTCTAGGAGAACCTCTAACTCGTTTCCTAGTCAATCTTCTATCAAGTTCTTTTTCAAAAATGAAAAGTGGGTCTTCATTAGATATAGAGTCTATTTCATTTTCAAGGTGATCTTCCTCAGGAGGTAGTTCAGGAGGAAAAATGATATCTGACTTGATTCGGAGGAGTACACTAGCGTAGAGAAGTGCCCTGGCAGATGTTCGGAGATCGGATTTGTCAAGTCGCGCCAAGAATTTGTCAGTTACACTCACTATATCAATATCCCAAGGGTCAATCTCACCATCTTTTGCAAGTTGCACTAATATATTGATTGGTTCATTGAGAGGATCGTAGGAGAAAGAAAAACTTTCTTGTTCATCGGGGAAACTCATATCAGAATATTCGCCTCGGTGGTGAGTGATATTCCAGTGACTGCTGAAATATTATTTTCTTGCATTACGACCCCTATTGCACGTTCGGATCGTTCGAGTAATGCAGATCTATGAGATACAACTATGAACTGCGTTCCAATGGCAAGCTCATCTAGGAGTTCTCCAACCAACTCCGCGTTTGAGGCATCGAGGAACGCGTCGATTTCATCAAGAGCGTAGAATGGTGCGGGGCTATACCGTTGGATGGCAAATATGAAGGATAACGCCGTAAGTGATTTCTCACCACCGGACATGGCGTTTAACCGTTGGAGGGGTTTGTCTCGTGGTTTGGCCATCATTGTTAGGCCACCAGAAAATGGGTCACTTTTATTCTCAAGGTGTAGTTCTCCAGTTCCAGCAGAAAGTTTCCCAAATATCTCTTGGAATTGGTTATCAATCCCATGAAATGTCTCTAAGAATGCTTCTTTTTTGGCATCTTCATAACTTTCAATTCTCTCATGGATTGCTTTTGACTCTTCTGATAGAATACTTAGTTTTTCAGTTAGACCAGATAATGAAGAATCAACAGATTCATACTCAGATACTGCGAGCATATTTACTGGTTCGAGTTGAATCATTTTTTGTTCAAGGTCATTTATTTTTGATAACAAAGTTGGGAGGTCAAAGGAACTTTTTTCGGGAGCATCGCCCATGTTTGACTCGAGGTCAACTATCTCTTTGGAAAGTAAATCGGAAGTAGAAACAAGATTCGCTATGTAAGATTTTTTCAATGCTACTTTTTCAGATTGTGAATCTTTCATTTCTCTAGAAGTTCTAAGGCGCTCGTGGATGAGATCTCGTTCGGCTTTAATTTCAGTTAGTTCAGATTCCAATGCATTAAATGAATTTTCTTTTTGTGAGAGAACCTTCTCTAGATCGTTTATTTTTGATTGCAGAGATTCGATTCGTTCTGACATGGTGGCTGCCGTATTTTGAGAGGTTTCTATTCGGAGATGTAAACCGGAAATGGAATCTTCGATATATTTATGTTCAAGATTTAATTCGTTTAATGTTGAATCAAGTTTTTCTATTTGTTTTTCAATTGTCGAGATTGAATCTGAAAGTGAATCAAATTCTGTCGAAAGTTTTGGTAAATTAGATCCAGTTAGGGTAGATTCCACATGAAAAATTTGAGATTCAATGGAGAGTATAAAAATGTCAAATTCGCCTAATTTATTCTCAATTTTTTTCATTTTACTCTTCACCAAATTTGTTTCATTTTTGAGTTCTTTAAGACGGTTTTCAAGGGGAGAGGAACGAGTAGAAAAATCTTCATAGTCTTTGCGCACTTGACCTATGTGATAAGTTACTCCGCGAATATTTTCAAGTGATTCGGTTCGTTTCTCCCGGGCCGATTCTATTTGAGATTCAGTAGATTTTATAGAATCAAGAATGGAAGATTGTTGAGATTCTAATTGGATGATTTCGGTTGCCATATTTTTGAGGTGGGTCTCGTCGTCGGTTAGAAAAGTATATGTGGGGTGTTTGAGAGGTCCACCGGTCATTGCCCCAGAAGATTCGATAAGGTCTCCGGGAAGAGTTACGATTCGGCGTCTACCAGAAATGGAACGTGCGTTTTCTAAATTGTCAACAATAATTGTGGAACCAAAAACATGAGAAAAAATGCCGGTATAGATGGGATCAAAATTAACTAGATTGACCGCGAAGTCGATGACACCAGGTTCATCTTTGAGTTCAATTTTATTGGGTTTATTTATCCGATTAAGAGGTAAAAATGTTGCCCGGCCAACATTGTTTTTATTAAGATAATTTATACACGTTTGGGCAACCTGATCATCTTCAACTACGATGTGGGAAAGTCGAATTCCAGCTGCTATTTCGCAGGCACGTGAGTATTTTTTATCCACAGTTCCGAGCTGTGAGACGGTCCCATGTACACCAACAATGTCACTACCCAGGATGGACATAACTGCCCTATTAAAAGATAGAACTCCTTTGTTCTTTGTTTTATTTTCGAGTGTGGAGTAATCTTTTTTGGATTTGGATAGGGTAAGAGAGAGTGAATCTAACTGAGTATTAAAAAGCGTTTTTTCCCGTTGCAATTCCAATATTTTTTCCTCAGTTTTTAGTTGGGAGTGTTGAGCAGACTCAAGTTCAGATTGTAGAGTTTCGAGTAAATCCTCAAATTCGGGGAAACGAGAGTTAACTTGTTCTAATTCTTTTGAAACACTTTCTATTTCGTTTGATCTTCGGCGGGCTTCGTCGAGCAATTCATCTTGTTCACGTTGTTGGAGGTATCTATCCTCCTGGGCAGAAGTTAGTTCGTTTTTGAGATTGGTTAACTGATTTTGAGAGTCTTCAAATTCAGAACCCAGATCATTTATTTTTGATTGAATGATATGTAACTGATCTTTTTTCGAATTTAGTTCAACTAATAGTGTGGATTTGGTTAGTTTTTGATCTCTAATTTGAGTTTCAATTTCAGATAAAGATTCTTGTTTTTTATCGAGTTCTATAAATGCAGTTCTTCGAGTGACTTCAATCTCTTTGATTTGATTCAGGGTTGAGAGAGATTCTCCTTCAAATCTAGCTACATTGCCTTTGATTCCCTCTATTTCTCTAAGTAAAGAAAACTGTTCTTTCCCACCTTTAAGTTCTATTTGAAGATTCAGATCTTCAAGATCTTTTTCTACAGAATTTACGGAGTCAGATATAGCTTTGAGTTTTTGCTCGAGTACAGATAGGTTATTTTCTTCAGCAGATATAGATTGAAGTTGTTCCTTGAGTTCGTTTGATTTAGTGGATAATTCTGCAGCTTTCAAATGACCAGATAAAACAGATTTTTCATCTCGAAGTTTTTGATATTTGAGGGCAACTTCTCGTTCTGCAGAAAGCTTAGTAAGTTGCTGCTTCTTTTCAGTTATATGAATTTTTGCAGTGGATATATGCTCTTCTACAGTGGTAAGTTCAGCGAGTGACTTTTCTTTTTTATTGTCAAATTCTGCGACTCCTGCTATTTCATCTATGATGAGTCTGCGTCGGAGGGGTGTCATTTGGATTAGGCTTGTCACGTCCCCTTGCATGACAACGTTATAGCCTTCAGGAGTGATGCCGACTTGTGCTAGTAAATCCTGAATGGAGGACAGTTTGACTGGACGGTCGTTTACATAGTAATAAGAATAATAATTTTTAGAGGTCTTTTTTACACGCCGAGTTATACGTATATGGGATATATCGCCTATTCGATCTGTTTCGAGGATAGAAACTAATTGTTCGTGAGAAAGTGACCCATTAGTGTTATTTAAAATGACCTCTACTGTCGCTTCACTGGGAGGAGGGGTACTAGATTCAGTTCCAGGATTATAGATTAAATCCGTTAATTTTTCTGCCCGTATTCGGGAACTTCGAGAGAGTCCCAGACAGAATAGAATTGCATCGATTATATTTGATTTTCCAGATCCATTTGGACCGCTGATGGTGGTGAAATCTTCATAGAAGGGTATTTCGGTTTTTCGACCGAAACTCTTGAAATTATCTAGGACGAGCTTTTCAATGTACATAGTTGCCCGTGAGTGATGTGTTAAATGTAGAATTTAATCGCACTCTATATCACTTATGAGGGATTCAATTGTTTATACTTCTTGGTTTTTTAGGACATAGATGAAATAAACAGTATACTTTAACTCTTTCACGTCGAATTTGGAACAAATGGTTCAAATAGGAGGGGGCGATGTTATTCCGGTAATTGGGCTAGAGGTTCATGTTCAGCTCGAGACTAATACTAAAATTTTCTGTAGATGTAGCACGAAAATGTCTATAGAGCCAAATGCGAATGTATGCCCGGTATGTCTGGGGCTTCCGGGGGCCCTACCTACGTTGAATGAAGCAGCAGTGGAAGCGGCCGTGAAGATAGGTAAAGCAATTGGGGCAGATATTTCAGGAGAGACTTCATTCCATCGGAAAAATTATTTTTATCCAGACCTACCCAAGGGTTTTCAGATTACACAATATGATGAGCCCATTTGTACAAATGGTGAAATGGAAATTAATGTAGAGGGAAATCGAAGGAAAATAAGAATTGAACGTGCTCACTTAGAAGAGGATCCAGGTAGTCTGCAGCATATATCAGAAGGAAAAAGGGGGGAGGAATATGTGCTGGTGGATTATAATAGGGCAGGGATTCCTTTAGTGGAAATTGTGACAGAACCTGATTTGCGTGCTCCGAAGGAAGTGAGGTTATTTTTAGCAAAGTTAGAAGAAGATTTAGAATATCTAGGCGTATTTGACTCGACAAGAGATGGGTCACTAAGAGCGGATGCAAATGTTTCATTGATCAGTAGGTCGAATGTGAATGAAGATGGTACTATTGACCGGGAAATTCTACAATCTGCGGAGAGAATTGAAATAAAAAATATATCCAGTCATAAAGGAGCAGAGAAGGCACTGGTATATGAAATCAGCAGGCAGAAAAATACCATTATGCATGGAGGGGAGATCAAACAAGAAACACGGCATTGGGATGAAAATCGAGGGATAACCATATCCATGCGGTCTAAAGAAACAGAGGGGGATTATAGATATTTTACCGAGTTTGATCTCCCTAGTTTAACGGGAGAATGGTGGGAAGATTATGTGAAGAATATAGAGATTCCAGAATTGCCAGAAGCAAAAAGAAATAGATTCTATGAAGAGTATGGACTCACAGTGGAAGTGGCTTCGAAATTGACTTCAACGAGAGATGTTGCGGAGTTTTATGAGGAGGTGGTTAAAGAGTTTGATCCAGATATTGCTGCTAGGTGGGTGGCAGACATAATACTCGGGGAGCTCAATTATCGAGATATGAATATAGAAGATGCAGTAGACAGGCTAGATGAATTTAGAAGGTTAATGGGACTGGTAGAGGGGGGGAAAATCACAGAAAAAAATGCTAGATCGATTGTATTACGTCGTATGTTAGATGAGGATGTTAGTCCAGAGGAAGTAATTGATCAAGAGAAATTAGAGATTAGTAGTGATCAGGAAGTCAAAAAGATTGTCTTGGAAATAGTCAAAGAAAACGAATCCGCGGTGGAAGATTATAACAGAGGAGAAGGGAATGCTATGAACTACTTAGTTGGAAAGGTGATGGAAAAGACGAGAGGAAATGCAGATCCTGCTGTCATTAATCAGATTCTAAAAGAGCTTCTAGATTGATAAAAATGAAAGGAAAGGTTTACAATAGCTTGAGCTCGACGGCCACAGTGTTCGGAAAAAAATAGAGGGAAAAAAGATGGAATTGATTGTATCGGAAAAGGAGATAGCTGCCAAGCGGGTTGCTGAGATATTATCAGATAAATCTGCCAAGGTTAAGAAAATAAATAAAATCAATGTTTATGAATGGGATGGAGCAAAATGTATGGGTCTTTCGGGGCATGTGGTTGGGGTGGATTTTCCAAAAAAATATTCAGATTGGAATAAAATAGATCCGAAAGAATTGATTGAAGCAGAGATCATAAAGAAACCGATTAGATCAGATATTGTAAAAGTATTAGAACAAGTTAGTTCGAAAGCAGACAGAGTGATTGTGGCAACAGACTATGATAGAGAAGGGGAATTAATTGGGAAAGAGGCATATGAAATTGTTAGAGGGGTAAACAAAGAAACTCCGATAGAACGAGTTCGATTTTCCTCAATTACTTCAAAGGAAATAAAAGATAGTTTTAGTAATCCGGAAGAAATTGACTTTAATTTAGCAGAAGCGGGGGAGGCTCGTCAGATCATAGATCTTGTGTGGGGAGCTGCTTTGACGCGTTACCTATCTCTTGCATCAAAACAGTATGGGAAAGACTTTATTTCAGTGGGAAGAGTTCAATCTCCGACACTTAAACTGATAGTAGATCGAGAGAGGGAAATAGATGATTTTATTCCTGAAGATTACTGGGAAATATTTGCAGAAGTGGGAGGAAGTGGGAAGAGTTCAGAAGGATTTCAAGTGAAATATTTCTTCACAGAAGAAGGGAAAGAAAGTGACAGAGTTCTATCAGCAGAAGAGTCTGAGAGAGTACTTGGGGTTATCAAAGGTGCGGACGAAGTAAAAGTCGAAGAAGTGAAGCAGAAAACCAGAATTGACCAGCCTCCGACTCCATTTAATACAACTCAGTTTATTCGGGCGGCAGGGGGAATCGGAGTGGTTGCAAAACGTGCCATGAATATAGCAGAATCACTATATACTGCAGGTTATGTCACATACCCCCGGACGGATAATACCGTGTATCCGAAAAGTTTGGATTATAAAGAGTTGCTAGATGTTCTCTCTAAAAATCCTATATTTAAAGAAGACGCCACATACCTCATCGGGCTAAATAAAAAACCAACAAGGGGGAAGAAAGAAACAACAGATCACCCCCCTATCCACCCTACAGTACAGATTCCAAAAAAGGAAATTCTTGAACCTGCGGAGTGGAAAATTTATGAATTAATAGTTAGACGGTTTTTGGGAACTGTTGCAGAGCCTGCTGAATGGGACCATCTTCGAGTGGTGGTAGAGGCAGAAAGTGAATTATTCAAGGCAAGTGGGAGACGGCTAGTCAAGGAGGGGTATCACAGAGTATACCCATATCACAAAAATGAAGAAAGTCATATTCCGGGGGTCGAAGAAGGATCCAAGTTATCTATGAAACAGGCATGGGTAGAACAGAAAGAAACCCAGCCCCCAAGAAGGTATGGACAGGCTAGATTGATTGAGACTATGGAAAAGATGGGAATTGGGACAAAATCTACAAGACATAATACAATAGAAAAACTTTATCAGAGAGGATATTTAGAAGAGAATCCACCACAGCCTACAAATTTGGCCAGGGGAGTTGTAGAAGCGGCGGAGAAATATGCAGGGTTAGTAGTATCGGAAAAAATGACTGCAGAGCTTGAAGCAAACATGGCGGAGATAGCCAAAGGGGATTCAACATTAGAAGAAGTTACCAAACGATCTAGAGAAATTTTAGCGGAAGTTTTTGAAGAATTGAGAGGTTCAGAGGAAGAAATAGGAGGGCATATAAGGAATGCATTGAAAGCTGATAAAACAATAGGCCCATGCCCAGATTGCGGCAAAGATTTGGTTGTTAGGAAGAGCAGAAGAAAGGGATCATTCTTTGTAGGATGTGATAATTGGCCAGAGTGTAAGTTCACATTGCCATTGCCCAATAAAGGAGAGCCAATGGTGGTGAAAAATATTTGTGAAAAGCACAATTTGAAAAATATTAAAATGATTGCAGGGAGGGGAACTTTCGTGTATGGGTGTCCCATTTGTGAAGCAGATGATGCAGAAGCAGAGGAAGATTTGATCATAGGTTCGTGTCCAGAGTGCAATTCTCAAGAGGGAGGAGAACTTGCGGTTAAGAGGATGAGGAGTGGGTCGCGGTTGGTCGGGTGTACTAGGTATCCTGAATGTGGATATACACTTCCATTCCCTCGTGAGGGTGAGATAGAAATATCAGACAGGGTGTGTGAAGACCATAAGCTTCCAGAACTAGTGATTCATAAGGGGAAGGATCCATGGGAGATAGGATGCCCAATTTGTAATTTTGAAGCATATAAAGCGGCAAGGGAAGCTAGAAAAAAGAAAAAAAGCAAACAAAAATGAGCCACATCGGAGTCATGTTCTCATTTTCCAGAACAGTTAAACTTATGTACATATAAGTTCATAAACGTACAATAATGAACAAAAAAGAGGGGTTGGCACCTGAGATTCAAGCGATACTGGAATCGGCTCGGCGAAGAGAGTCCCCTGACAATAGAGTTGAGGTTTCTGCACGATCGCTTCCAGAGGCATTGGAAAGGTCTAGAAAAAGGGGACACATTCCAGTTATAGCGGAAATAAAGCCCACGAGCCCAACTACAGAGGGAATACGTCACGAGGATCCGGTGGATATGGCCATTTCTATGGTAAAAAATGGGGCAACTGCCCTCTCTGTTTTGACTGAGCCAGAGCACTTTCATGGGTCGATTGAATCTCTTGATCGTGTGAGAAAAGCAGTTGAAGTTCCTATTTTAAGAAAGGATTTCATATTGAATGAAACGCAACTAGATGCCGTCGAATCAGATATGGTGTTGATAATAGCTAGTTTTGTAGAGGAGATGGATAAACTAGTTTTGGCTGCGAAACGAAGGGGGTTTCAGGTGTTGGTGGAAGTGCATTCGGAGGAAGAAATAGAGATGGCAATTCGGTCTGGGGCGGAAATTATTGGGATAAACAATAGGAATATAAAAAACCTAGAAGTAGATCTAAATACTTTCAAACGACTTGCACCCAGAGTTCCTTCTGATGTTATTTTGATTGCAGAGAGTGGAATCAAAAATGTGGCAGATGCTAGAATGATGTATGAGGCGGGGGCAGATGGATTGCTTATCGGAACGGCCATCATGCAAGGAAACATAGGAGAGAACACAAAGCGGTTTGCTCAGATCGAAATATGAATAGTACTAAATTTGGGAAATATGGAGGACAATACGTGCCAGAGGTATTGATGCCAGCTATATCAGAATTGACTTCGGCATATGAGAATTATGTGAGAAATAATAAAGATGGATTTATGGATGAGTTTTTTGCTCGATTAAAAGATTTCGGAGGACGTCCAACCCCGTTGTATAAAGCAGAAAGATTGTCGGAAAAATATGGGAAGGAAATATATCTTAAACGGGAAGATCTTTTGCACGGGGGGGCGCATAAATTGAACAATGCCCTTGGGCAATGCTTGCTAGCTAAATACATGGGAAAAGATAGGATTATTGCAGAAACTGGGGCTGGCCAGCATGGAACTGCAACTGCCATGGCTGCGTCATATCTAGGGTTGGATTGTGAAATATATATGGGGAAAAAAGACATCAATAGACAACGCCCAAATGTATTTCGTATGGAGATTAATGGTGCGAAGGTAAATCCTGTTGAAAGAGGAAGTGGAACATTAAAAGAAGCAATAAATGAAACACTAAGGGATTGGTCAAAGAGTGTAGATACAACACACTATGTAATTGGGTCGGTAGTGGGACCACACCCATTCCCTAAAATGGTAAGAGACTTTCAATCGGTAATATCACAGGAAGCACGTGAACAAATTCAAGCAGAAATTGGGAGACTTCCAGATAGTGTTGTTGCTTGTGCAGGAGGGGGTTCAAACGCAATGGGTGCATTTTACAACTTTCTGCAGGATGAACAGGTTAATTTAATTGCAGTTGAAGCGGGTGGAAAGGGTATAGAAGCTGGATCGGAGGGTAAGATAGCACACCATTCGGCATCTTTGACTGTAGGAAAAGAAGGTGTGTTGCACGGCGCGAGAACAAAAATACTTCAAGATGCAGATGGACAAATAGTAGAATCTCATAGTATTTCTGCAGGATTGGGTTATGCGGGGGTGGGGCCAGAATTAGCCTATTTGGTTGATGAGGGTCGAGTGATACCAAGGATTATCCATGATGAGAATGCAATAGAGGCCTTTTTCTTACTATCGGAAATGGAAGGGATAATTCCGGCACTCGAGACGTCTCATGCGATTGGATACTTAGAGAATCGTGTGCAAGGAGATCTAGGAGAAGTAGTAATTGTAAATCTTTCGGGCAGAGGGGACAAAGATGTAGAAACCGTGATCGAAGAATCACACAGATTGGGATTAAAAAATCAGACAATGGACCGGATTAAAAAAGGAATATGAGTTTAATTAAGAATGCATTTTCAGAGGGGCCAATACTGATCCCATACATAGCGGCAGGAGACCCAGATCAAGAGGCTACGGTAGAATATGTAGCCGCTCTTGTCCGAGGAGGGGCAAAAATAATAGAATTGGGATTACCATTTTCAGAACCGATAGCAGATGGGCCAGTAATTCAAGAGGCAATAAATAGAGCTCTAGAAGCCGGCATGACTCCAGGAAAATTTTTCGAGTTAGTTTATACGATGGATTGTGAGGTTCCGATAGTGGTAATGACCTATTACAATATAGTTCATCAATATGGAGAAATCCCCATAGAATCGTTTGTTTCTGATTCTGTGAAGTGTGGCATAAGTGGGATGATAATTCCAGATTTACCGGTTGAAGAAGCAGAGCCGTTGCTGAAAATTTGCAATGAAAAAGGGGTTGATTTGATATTCATTATTGCACCTACTACACGTGAGCAACGAATAAAAAAGATAATGGAAAAGATTTCAGGTTTTGTGTATGTGCAGGCCAGATTAGGAACAACGGGGGTCCATAAAGATGTGAGTCAAACTACGTATGAAAGTTTGGATAGATTAAGAGAATATAACATTCCAAAAGCAGTAGGGTTTGGTGTGAGTAACGCAGATCAGGCAGCGGAGATAATCAGATCGGGGGCAGACGGAGTGATAGCAGGGAGTGTATTTGTAGATATGATTGATAAAGGCCGAATGGAAGGAGTTGACAGAGAGGATACAGTTAGATTACTAGAAGAGAAAGCTCGGGAATTGGTACGAGGTATTGGAGGAGGAACAGGGAATAATAAACCGTAACGCACATAACCGGTGAGTGCGACACGATAACACACTAATGAATACAGGAACGGCTGCAAGATTATGCAGAATTGGAAAAGGTAACAAATACGTCATTGTACCAATAGACCACGGCTTGACTCAAGGAGCGGTGGATGGATTGAGAGATGTAGAATCAACTGTTGACGCAGTTACAAGGGGTGGTGTGGATGCCATTCTTGCTCAGAAAGGGATTGCACAGAGGGTTCATCAGAATAAAAATGGGGCAGGGTATATTATGCACTTAAATGGGTCAACAGATATTGGACCAGCTCCAGCAGATAAGCGTTTGACTGGGACTGTTGAAGAGGCTGTTAAAATTGGTGCAGACGCTGTTTCATACCATATAAATGTTACAAGTGAGTATGAAGGGAACCAGATAGAATCTCTTGCAAAGGTAACGAGAGATGCCAATGAATTTGGCATGCCGGTGCTAGTCATGTGCTATGTTAGAGGACACGAAGAAAATACTAAGGATCCAAAAAAGATTTCTCATGCAGTTCGCCTCGGAGAGGAGCTCGGGGCAGATATCATAAAAACTGTATACACCGGAGATCCAAAAAGTTTTGAATCGGTGGTCGCTGCGACTTCCAAACCTGTGGTAATAGCAGGAGGAACGAAAGGAACGGACAAAGAGACTATCGAAATGGTGAAAGGTGCGATGGAGGCAGGGGCATCGGGAGTTTCAATGGGCCGGTGTATATTCCAACATAAAGATCCAGAATCAATATCCCGTGCAGTGGTAGAGATAGTGCACAATGGAGTATCTGTTGAGAAAGCCATGGAAAAATCAGGTTTGTTAGAAAAATGAAACGGAGTGTTTGGCTTAAAGCGGATGCGGGAGATTGGGATTCCAAAAAGAGGCGCATAACAGCAGGTTTAGAAGCCGGAGTGGATTGGGTGTTGGTGAATGATGTTGATGTAAATGCCGTTAGAGAGTTGGGAAATATAAAAATTGCTGCGTTTACTACAAACGATGTTCAGGTGATGGAGGCAGAAGGGACGGATAGTGGCCAGGAGGCAGCTGATGCAGTGATTATAGGGAAAAAAGGCGAAGGTGATGGGACTGTAGAATTGCCTAAAAAAATCTCGGATTCTATAGACGTGAAAGCCGTTAGAAGGGGAGGGGCAAATGGAGGATATATTCGAATATTATCGAAGGGGCATGAATCATTGGCAGAGGAGATAGCGAAGGTGGGAGAATATACGATAGTTAGTGGGGAAGATTGGAAAATTATCCCTCTAGAAAATTTAATTGCTAGAATTGGAGACCAGACGGAATTGGTTGCTGGAGTAAATAGCGCTGAAGAAGCTAGAACCGCTTTCGAGACGTTAGAGATAGGAGCCAATGGGGTGTTAATAGATTCCGATGATCCAAGTGAGATTAGATCAACGGTGGATTTAAGAGATTCAGCAGATCGGGAAGCTTTAGAATTGGAATGGGCAACCGTAGTGTCTGTAAAAAGTACAGGTATGGCAGATAGAGTATGTGTAGATACAGGTTCCCTCATGCATTCAGAAGAAGGAATGCTTATTGGTTCAATGGCAAGGGGGTTATTTTTTGTACATGCAGAAACTGCAGAATCACCATATGTTGCCTCCCGGCCGTTTCGGGTGAATGCAGGAGCAGTCCATGCGTACGTTAGATCTTTGGAGGGGAAAACCAGATATCTAGCAGAACTGCAAAGTGGAGATGAGATTCAAATTGTAAATATCAAAGGAGAAACTAGAGAAGCGGTTGTAGGAAGATGCAAGATAGAAAAACGCCCTATGCTTCAAATCGAGGCTGTAATTGGGAAAGAAAAGGGAGAGGATAGAATCGAGACTTTGTTGCAGAATGCAGAAACTGTCAAAGTAGCAACCCAGAAAGGCCCAAAAGCCGTTACAGCTTTGGAGGTTGGAGATGAAGTATTGGTTTGTTACGAACATGCTGCTCGTCACTTTGGTGAAGCAATTGATGAAAGTATAATTGAGAAGTGAAATTGGAGATTAGGTAAAAGATTTTTTGAGCCTACGAATGAGCTTAGTTTTCTTAGCAGAATTAACTAAAGCGAAATCAAGAACGTCGCAGATATTGGTTGCGGAAACCATTTCGACTACGCCTGTATATTCACTTGAAAGCATCACGTCTTGTTCATTTGCTTTAGGAATAATAACGCGGGAAATTCCAGCTTTTGCCGCAGCTTCAATTTTATGAGTCACACCTCCAACGGGGAGAACATCTCCACGAACAGAAAGAGATCCGGTCATGGCCACATCTTGTTTAACAGGGACGTTTTCGAGAGCAGATAAGACAGCTGTTGCCACCGTGACACTCGCAGAATCCCCTTCAATTCCCTCATACGATTGGACAAATTGAACGTGGATATCACGGTCAGTTAGACCTTTTTCAGAGAATTTTTTAATAATGGCAGAGACATTTTTTATTGATTCCTCAGCTATTTTTTGTAGTTGCCCAGTTGCGATTATTTTTCCACGTCCTTGGGATGGTGTGACTTCGGCCATGACGGGGAGAACTATTCCGGAATCTTCCCCCATAACAGCTAGACCGTTAACGCGGGCAACGGAGGTTCCATCATTATTAGAAAGAGCATAGTCTTTCCGTCTTTGGGCATACTCATCGGCCAATTGTTGTTCTATAGAACGTGAACGTGATTTTGCTTGCACAACATGTTCTTGAGTTGCATATTTTGCCTCGGCGGAACTTGCTAAGTCCCCGGCTGCTCGAATGAGACCACCCAATGATCGGAAGCCCAAGGTCAAATGTCCTTTTCGTGAGGCTCTTCTTCGGGCTTCGACGAGGATCTCTTCAACTGCTTCTTTGGTGAAATGGGGAATCCTACCATCATTTGTTATTTCTTGTGCTACAAATTGGACATATTTCCTACGGAGTTCGGGGGTGTCTTTAATTGTGTTATCCATATACAATTCATACCCATACCCTTTGATTCTATTTCTCAATGCGGGGTGCATATTTTGCATTGCATCTAGGTTTCCTGCAGCGATCATTATGAAGTCTGTGGGGACTGGCTCGGTTTGGACCATTGCACCAGAAGAGCGTTCAGATTGACCAGTTATAGAAAATTTTCTTTCCTGTACTGCAGTCATTAACATTTGTTGAGAACGGAGTTCAAGGGTGTTGATCTCATCAATGAAGAGGACGCCTTTGTGTGCTTTGTGTATGGCACCAGCTTCTACTCGTTCGTGTGCAGGTGTTTCCATACCACCTGATTGGAATGGGTCATGCCGAACATCTCCCAAAAGGGCTCCTGCGTGAGATCCAGTTGCGTCATGGAAAGGTGCAGTGTCGTGTTCAGCGTTGTTGATTAATAGGTTGGGAATTAGGGCGTCTGCGTTTCGGGAGCTATATCTAAATGCTATATAAATGACTGCAGCTGCTAGAATTCCAAGTAAAGGGTCTTGCGCAATTAGGAGTGCATAACCAACTACAGCGATGATGATCATCCACATTAAAAATGATCTCATTTGGTTTTGTTTTTTGGCTTCTTCTTTGTGTGCATCGATGATTTGTTGTCCTTTTCCAGTAGGCACTGTTCGAATTTTAGGAACGTTCTTATCATCGGAGTTCTCGTAAACCAAAACGTCTTGCAACTCTTCTTTGGGCAGCAGCTCTGCCATGGCTTTGGCTAGCATGGATTTTCCAGTTCCAGGGGACCCGATCATCATGACGTGTCGGTGTTGAAGTGCGGCTTTGGTAATGGCTTCTGTTGCCCGGTCCTGGCCAATTACCTGGTCAATTAATTTTTCAGGTATAGGCACTTCATCCGTTGTGGAAAAGACCAATCCACCAAGTATATCTTCTTCAGCTATTTCCTCATTTATTTTCAAATTCTTGGGGGGATTTTTTTTAATAGGAGGGGCATCAGAATTTGATGGTTTATCCGTTTTCTGGTCTGAAAGCTTCTGGCTCTTTTTAGTCATAAACGCGGTATTAATATAGGGGTTAAGAGGACTGATATACTTTTTGTAGACAACTAGTAAATGTAGCAGATAAATTTCAAACCATACGCGGCATGGTTATTACAGATGAAAACGATCGATAAGGTATGGTCAGGGGGATATACATTGGACGCTTTCAACCTTATCATAATGGTCACCATAAAGTGGTGGAAAAAATTTCGGGGGAAGTGGACGAGATGGTGTTAGGAATAGGAAGTGCCGGGGACTCTCACACGAAGAAAAATCCATTCACTGCGGGAGAGCGAATGTTAATGGTTACAAGGGCGATTGAAGAATTTGATGTTCCTTCATATGTGGTACAAATAGAGGATTTAAAACGAAATTCTATTTGGGTGAGTCATGTTGAGAGCATAAGCCCAAGTTTTGATGTGTCTTATTCTAATAATCCACTTGTGATTCAATTATTTAGAGAAGCGGGAAAAGAAATCCGTCAAGTTCCAATGTTTGATCGGGAAGTATTGGAAGGGGCAGAAGTGAGAAGGAGGATGGAAAATGAAGAGGATTGGCAGTCTCTAGTTCCAATTCCAGTGAAAGATATAATAGAAGAGATAGATGGGATTCGAAGAATTCAAAAAATTAACGAAAGTGACTCGGAGAGATGAAACTTAACTCGCTGCAATAATATCGTCTATGCGAATTATCATAGTTGCTGCTTCAGTGGCGCTATCAATTGCTTCTCTTTTTACTGCAGCAGGATCCAAAATTCCGTGTTTTACCGGATCGTCTAGCTCTCCAGATTCCCCTTTGGCAATTATTCCTGCACGACCAGAGTCATTTGCAGCACGGAGATCAACAAGTGTATCGATCTGATCTAGGCCCGCATTTTCTGCTAGAGTTCTAGGGATTACCTCTACGGCGTCTGCGAATGCTTCGACGGCTAATTGCTTTCTTCCTTCAATAGAAGCTGCTACGCTTCGGACATGACTGGCGATTCCGATCTCAATTACACCAGCTCCAGGAACGACCTCGCCAGATTCCACGGCTGCAGTAACTACGTCCAATCCATCGCTGACAGCACGTTCTAGTTCATCTACAATATGTTGGGTTCCGCCGCGTAAGAAAACAGTAACTGCTTCTGCTTTTGATCCTGCTTCTACAAAGGTCAACTCATCGTCGTTGAATTTTTGAATCTCGAGGGAGTCTACAGTACCTAAATCTTCATTGGAGAGATTGTGTAAGGTTGCAACTCTCATTGCACCGGTTGCACGAGAAAGGGCTTTTGCATCGTCGCTGCTGACGTCCTCAAATGCAAGAATATCTTTATCGGACAGAAATCCTGCAACTCGGTCATCTATGTCTTCAGTACAAAATACGATATTCACTCCAGCTTTGGAAATTGTGTCCGCATAGCCACGAAGCTCGGTTTCCTCGGCTTCAAAGGCAGCGGTTAGTTGATCAACACTGGTTATTGTAAATTCTGCATCAACTTCAGGATCACGTATTTCTAGGTCCATATCTAGAATTAGAACTTTCCCTTTAGAAACGGATTTGGGCATGTGTTCGTGTGCCCTTTCAGATTCCAATATGAATCCTTTCACTAGTTCGGTTGCACTAGAAGAAGCACCTACACGCGTCTGAAGATGGATATCGTCTCGGCTTACTTTTTCAGATTTAGTGACATGTTTGACTGCATCGACAATGATTTTAGATAGTTCAGAGGGAGAAACATCCCCAGTTCCTTTACCAGTCATACTAGTCGTGGCGACTTTTTGTAGGGTCTTGTCGTCTAGAGGTTCATTTAGAATATGGGAAGTGATAGCTTCTTGTGCAATTTGATTTGCCTCAGAATATCCTTCCACAATAGTTGTTGGGTGGACGTCGTCTTCTATGAGTTTCTCGGCTTTGGCTAGTAATTGGCCAGCTATGACAGCTGCGGTTGTAGTACCATCTCCGACCTCTTCTTCTTGAGATTCAGATACTTCTACAATCATTTGGGCAGCAGGATGTTCAATATCCATTTGCTTCAAAATAGTAGCGCCATCATTTGTTATGATTACATCTCCAGAAGAAGTTACCAGCATTTTATCCATTCCTCGAGGGCCCAATGTAGTTCTAACCGATTCTGCGACTGCTTTTCCAGCAGCTATATTCATAGATTGTGCATCCCGTCCTTGTGTGCGTTGAGTACTGTCGCCTAGTATGATGAAAGGCTGATTGTGTGCCATAGTGATTACTAATTGGAGGTTAGCGAGTCTATATTAATTTAACGGACTTGAATCGGTAGACTTCAAAGAGATACAGACCAATAAGATACGGTTGAAATGCGTTGGCCTAGTGGAGTTGAAACGACTGAAGAATCGATAGATCGTATGGGTTTTGCTAGGGAAAGTGGGAGATTTCTGTAGATTCCATACGGAAAAATAAAATCCTGGTGCGAATCTTCAATTGTCATGTCTACAGACGATAATAATCGACGTATATAGGATCTATCGTGGAGCGTAGATCCCATTGGTAATAACCAATTATAGAAAAATCGTGCACTATATTTGTTGAAAGTGTCGAAAATAATTTGTTCACGGGCGACGCGAAGCATTTCTAAAAAGAAATACATGGGAATTGGAGTTAAGTGGAAAAATCTCATGGCCAGAATTATATCAAAAGAGGAATCTTCAAATGGTAAATTCCCTGCATCTGCATGTAAAAAAGTTAGATCTCCAGAAGGGGGCGAGGGGCCCAATTTATTTTTTCCAATTTTGATCATGGGTTCGGAGATATCGAGTGCAACGACATCGGCTCCAAGATCTGCTAACAGTAGACTAAATCTTGCAGTTCCACAGGCCATATCTAAAATCCTTTTTCCATCGATTGAATCTATGAAATTAGTTACTATTTGTTTCTCAGTGGAGTCAATTAGGCGCCCTCCTTTTGAGAAACGTTTGGCATCATACTGAGTAGCGGTTAGAGTTTCTTGATACCAGCTTTTACCTTTCATTTACAATCAGAATATAGGAGATAATTGAATAAAACATAGATGGTAGGGCGATTTTTCTTCGATGGATTTTAACAAATGCGTTGCAAATATTAGATGTGAAATTGGAAGAAGAATTAGTAGCTGCGCAAATGTTAGACGTGAAAGAATTGGCAGAGACCATCGTGGGGATTGGGTTTGAGTGTACTAACTGCGGGGCTTGTTGTAAAGGAGGAGATGAGGACCATACGGCAACAATATTTCCAAGTGAAATCAGAAAAATACAAAATGTTAGTAAAAGAGAATGGAGAGATGTTGCTCGTCCGATGCCTTTTGGAGTTCGGGAAAATGAGAAAGGAGAATTGGTTGGAGAAACATTCGAGTGGGCTTTGCAAATAGGAGGGTGTGGAGATTGTTCATTTTACAAGGAAACGGATGGGAAGGGGATGTGTGGCATATATGGGTTCAAACCTTTGATTTGTGAGACGTATCCATTCAGTGTTGACTTGGGGGGAAGCAGTAAGCCTAAGGGTGAAATTGTAGAAAAAGTAGGGGAGATACTGGTACATGAATGCGAGGGAATTGGTAGGGAAATAGAGTACAAAGAGGCGGTGAAAATGGCAGAGGTTCTAAAAGAAAGAACCATACGTGAAATAGAAGAATCAATACAATTGATAAGGGAATATAGAAGTTTAAAGACAGGGAGGGAGAGATTGATTGTTCATGACTCAGAAGGAGCAAAAGATAGAGATGGGAAAATTATATAGAAATACCGACAGGGCTATTAAGTTAGAGTGCAACTCAAATCATTTGAGGATATCGGTATGATAAATTTAGATCAAGTTTTATGTTTGTTTAATGCAGGGATTGAAAAGGTAGACGGAGACCATATTATTAGGATTCCAAATGAAGAAATTGAGAATCAAAGTTTGGAGAAAGGAGAGGTGTATCGAATTGCGCTAGTAAAGCAAGGGGAAGACTTTGAAATGGAGGTTCAAACCGAACTCACCACTGCACCTGATTACCCGCAACCACCAGTTGAAATGGGAGAGATACGATATGTAGAAATCGAAAGTTTGGGGAAACAAGGAGATGGCATAGCACGTGCTGAGAGGGGATATGTCATAATTGTTCCAGGGTCAAGTGTGGGTGAACAAGTAAAGATAGAAATCATCGACGTCAAACCAAATTTTTCCATGGCAAATGTTGTTGAAGACGTGTTAGAGTAAAAGAATTCAGCCTCTATAGAGGGGTAGTAGCAAATTGAGATATATCTACTTCAATCGAATTGGATGCGGCTTCGATGGACATGTAGGGGCGATTTGAAATCAAAGTTTGTGCCCTTTTTTTTCCGACACCAGGGATTGCTAACAGTTCGGAGAATGTTGCAGTATTGAGGTTCAATTTTAGGGGGAGTGCCGTGACAGATCTTTGGCCGTGATTGACCACAATGGCATCGAGAATGGTTCCAAGGGGAAGTTTTCCAGGGAATCCTACAAGAATTGGGTAAGTGCCAAGTTGCCTTCCGAAAGTGGACCCTCCATTCTGATATTCTATATGTACGTGGGGCAATATAGTGCCAATGGGGGCGACTTTTTGAATCATTAAATTATCGAAAGTGTGGCGGACTTCCTCCTTGTATTTTCGGAAGGTCTTCTTGTGACCCATTGCAATGGACGCTCCAGTACTGGACATAGGAGTTCCAGGGAAGGCCATGACTTGACGTATGTTGACTCTGCGGACTAAAAATCCAGAATCTAGAACCCTTTTAAGGAATTTTTTATTGAGCTCAAAGGTTTTTTTAGTTTCTCCTTTGAGTCCGTGTACAAGGTTAATTCCGGGGAGTAATTTTGGTAGTGAATCTTTAGTTGGCCTCCAGCCAGATTCTCTGTTAACAGATTCTATTGCTACAAAACACTCTTCTGCAGTTACATTGAGGTTGTTTTCGTCGTACACCACTGGATCTGCAGATTCGAGGCCAAATGCTGCAGTATCCCCTGGTGTATTGAATTTAGAAATAATACGCAGACATTCTGCGGATTTTGAAGGCCAATTTACAATGGTAATTGGATTCATATTGTCTAGATGGAGAGTCTCAAGTGACGGGGCTACTCTATGAATGCCAGAATAAAGATCATATAGATCAGAGGGATTGGGGCACTTTCCATCTCCACCGTAGGCTAGTATGTCCGCTTGACGTCCAATACGAAAATGGCGAATTCCAGAGTTATAAAGTTCAGAGATTTCTTGTAGTATAGAGTCAACAGACCTAAAAGATGGTTTGGAACCGTAGAGTGGTTCGGTGCAAAATGAACATCGATAAGGACAGCCACGGGAAGTTTCAATTTCGCAGATGAGGTAATGAGGATGGTTGGGGTGTTGTTTAACTATAAACGAACCTTTTGACGCCCATTTTTGGATCTCATCGTTATCGCGCATTCTATCAGAAAATCCTTCAAGATTTTGATTGATTAAATCATAAGCAGCGGCTTCTACATCTCCTTTTGCGACGAATGTGTAGTCGAGGTCATCTCTGTGCATATCGCTAGCTCCTTCGTTTTTAATTCCAACACCGAATTTGATGGGACCTCCAAGAAGAGATACTCCTTTTGCCGTCCAGGATATTTTTTTGACTTCATCTGGTTCGGCAGGCGTCCCACCCACGTATTTTCCTGGAACGGTCATGCCTCCGATGTAAATTAATAGGTCTGAATTCTCTATGTGATCCCAACGATTGTGTTCTTGGCGAAGTGCATCAATTGTGTGATAAACTATATTGTGGGGAGACACCCCAGCATCGACCAATGCTCCGGCAGTGTATCGGGGGTAAGTGGAAATATAAGGAGGGACTCCGAAATGGGCAGGTTCGTCCACATAACCATCAACTATTGCTACAGTGAGGTCAGATGGAGTTATCATGAAAAAATAGATTGGGTTCGAGAAATATAAGGAATTGGTTCTATAGAACAGTTAAGCGAAGGTGGATTTTACTTTCATTTTGTAATAGGGAGATGATATTTCTATTCAAATTCTTCGCTGCAGTATCTGAATTGATCATGATAGTTCTATCATCAACATAACCGCTTGTTCGGATGACGGCAGAATTGGTACTTTTAAATGTTAGATCGGGGTGGCCTCGGCCGGAAATATATTGTTCGTAGCGGCCAACTGATAATTTGACAGTTATTTTTGCATTTTTAGTTTGGCAGGCGGTAATGAAATCGTTGGAAAAGGTAGCGGGGGATCTGTTAGAAGAGATACCAACTATGCAATCTCCAGAAGGGGTTAGATAAGAATCAGTGGTGATTTCGAGGGTGGAAGAATGATTTGCAGTGACATTTGGATTACCATAAGCTACCAAATTCTCAATACATTGCACAATAGAAGATAGTAATAGTTCAGCATATAAAGGGTGTGTCAACGGAGATTTTTCTCTCGAAACTATTAAAGCCATAGGACAAGTAGCCCAACTCGTTAGAGTACTTCATTACGAATAGAAAAGCAAACTGACCATTATCAGAGGAGAGGCTATTTAGTTAGCTAATTTTATGCGGATTTTAGGAGTAATGCAAGTGTATAGAAGGTGAAACTACAAATGGAACCGGCGACAGAAATAATAGAAAGTATAGAAAATAAAGAAGTGATCGAGCCTGAAGAAGGAAATACACCTGAAGAAGAGAAAGAAGTAATCGAGTCTGAAGAAGAGAAAGAAGTAATCGAGTCTGAAGAAGAGAAAGAAGTAATCGAGTCTGAAGAAGAGAAAGAAGTAATCGA
>Ga0114932_10000814_pt1 | contig 36783 bp, 24 predicted proteins | sample 2SBtaG_2_FD_87286 | JGI IMG/M metagenome (GOLD analysis project Ga0114932, IMG submission 87286) | Deep subsurface microbial communities from Kolumbo volcano to uncover new lineages of life (NeLLi) - 2SBTROV12_ACTIVE470 metaG | ecosystem: Environmental > Aquatic > Marine > Volcanic ...
CACCGCGAGACCGCCGCCGGTCTCGGAGACGTTGCCGCTCACCGTCACGTCGTCCAGCACGGCCATCGTCTCCTGGAGGTACATGCCGCCGCCCTCCCGGAGGGCCTCGTTGTCCTGGAGACGGACGTTGGTGAGGGTCACGTTGGTGACGTCCTGCGCGAGCAGTCCCCCGCCGTAGTCCGCCGTGTTTCCGCTCAGCACGCAGTCCGAGAGGGTCAACGACACGAATCCGGTGGCGAACACCCCGCCGCCGACCGTTCCCGACCCGCCAAAGGGATTGGCTTCGCCAACACCGCTGGTGATGGTCAGCCCCTCGAGCTCCACTCCGCTCGCGAGGACCTGGATGGTGGACCCGGCCCCGGTGCCCCTCACCTCGGTCTCGCTGGCGCCCTCGACCCCGCGGATCGTGACCGGTGTGTCGATCGCGAGGTCCTCGTACCAGGTGCCGGGGCACACCAGGATGGAGTCGCCGCTCTGGGCATCGACCAGCGCTCCCGAGATCCGGCTGTAGTCGCCTTCGCCGTTGATGGAGACCCGGGCGTCCTCGTCGACCCGCCCGTCGTCGTCGTCGTCGAGTCCGTTGCAGGTCTCCTCCGAGTCGTCGCCCGGCTCGGTCTCGTCCGCCGCGTCGTCGGTGTCGTCGCTCGACGCCGAGCCGGTGTCTTCGCTCACGGGGGTCGAGACGACCTTCTCCGGGAAACACGCCAACATCCAGATGAGCATCAGAAGCGCCCTCGCAGACCGACGAAGCCCGTGTCGCTGAAGTCCGTCGTCACCCACAACGCCGCGCTCGCGCCAGCGCCCACGATGGCGGCACCGGCACAAGCCCAGGTCAGGTTCCGCAGGGGCACCACGCTCTCGTCGTAGAAAGCCTCGGCGGACGACGGTGTGGCGATGTCGTAGTAGACCGAGTACGCCTCGCGGGCGCGGCTGTAGGCCCACAGCCCGGTGCCGGCCGCGGCGACGGTGGCGCCCGTGACCACCACGTCGAGCGCTACCCGTGCGGGGGACGCGCCGGAGCGTTCACCGGTGGGCGCGCTGGTCGGTGCGGGTGCAGCCGTGGCGACGGCCACGACCGGTTCGGGGCTGGGGGCAGCCGGCACGGGCTCGGGCTCGGGCTCGGGCTCGGGCGCGGCTGGCGCGGGCGCCACAGCGACCGCGACCGGATCGGCGCCGGCCTCCAGGGTCACCGTCCACGTCTGGACCTGGTCTCCGACCTGATCGTGATCGAGGGTGGCGGTGCGGTAGCCGTCGGCCGACGCCGTGACCGTGTGGGGCCCGGCCAGCAGATCGTCGAGGGTCATCGGTCCCTCCCCGACCAGCTCGCCGTCGAGACGGATCTCCGCATCGAAGGGGGTGACGTCGACCACGAGGCTGCCCCAGGCCATGGCCTGGAGCGTGACGTCGACCTGGGTGGTGAGCAGGGGCTGCACGAAGAAGGAGCCGGCCGCGTCGTGGTGCTTCGGTGCGCTCGCCTCCCAGGTGTGCTCGCCGCACGTCATGGTGACGGGCCATTGCCTCAGCGCGTGGCCGTCGATCGTCAGGGTGGCCGAGCCGGGGCTGACCGAGAAGTCCGCCTTGCCCGCCTCGGTGGCCAGGGTGAGCTCGGCGCGCGCGATCTTTCCGGCCTCCACGACCACGTCGCCTCGGGCGGCCTCGCAGCCCTCCACCAGGGTCACCACGTGGCCGCCCACCGGGATGTCGCGGAACATGGCCGGGGCCAGGTCGGCCTGCGGCACGCCGTCGACGAACACGGTGGCGCCGTCGACGCTGGACTTCACGAACAGCGAGCCCACGTCCGTCGTCGAGGCGGTGGTGACCGCAGCGGGCTCGTCCGTCGTGGCCTTTCCTCGGCGGGCCGACCTGCCCGGAGACGCCGCCACGGGCGCCGGGGCCGGCGCGACCGACGCCGAAGCGACGGAGGGCACCGGCTCGGCGGTGGGTGCCGCGGCGGTCGGGGCTGGAGCTCCGGTGGTGGTGGCGGGCGCCGCGGCGGCGGCCACGGCGGGCGCTGCGCTGACGGGAGAGGCCGCGGGGGCTCCCGGGGCGGCGTCCTGCAGGGTGGCGCGCTTGGCGTCGAGATCGACCACCAGGTGCTGCTCGCCGGAGACGTCGACGCTCATGGAGAAGATCTCGCGGCCCGCGGAGGGGTCCCAGAAGCCGAGGGTGTGCGCCCCGGGATCGAGGTCCTCGAGGGACACGGGGGTGGCGGCGGCCACCTCGCCGTCGATGCTGATCACCACGCGCCCTTCGGTGGCGTGCACGGTCAAGGCGGCGTGGGCGAGGCCCAGGGTCCAGAGCATCAGAACACCCACGCGGCCGAAGCGCCGGCGATCACACCGGTGGGCTTCAGCTCGAAGGTGCTGCCGTCGGTGGGGTCGGGCACGTAGGTGATCTCCGTCTCGCCGCGCTTGTAGGTGAACTCGGTCACGGACTTGGCCGCGCGGGCGCCGAGCTGGGCCCGCACCACCACGGCTGGATGCACCATGAGCACCAGCCCGCCGAGGACCTCGGGCCCGATGCGCATCTCGGCACCCCGTAGCTCCCGCTCGTTGCCCTCCTCGTCGATTTCGATGTCGCCCGTGGGCACGCTGAAGGTGTGGAAGCCCAGGGCACCCCCTGCGAAGGCGTAGGTGCGGGAGGCGACCAGCCAGCGCTTCTCGACCCCGAAGGCCGCCTGGCCGTGGCGGAGCGGCCCGACCGCGGCCCGGCTGATCCGGTTGGTCTGGTAGAGCTCGAAGCGCTGGGTCATCCGGCCCAGGTTGACGTCGAAGGTGAGGGTGCCGGCCGGTGCCCTGGAGGCCTCGGGCACGGTGGCGTGCACCACACCGTCGGGGTCGTAGAGGTCGGACTCCGGCACCCGCACGGGCAGCACGCCGGCGACCAGCCCGATCTCGATGTTGAGCCGTGGGTCTTCGCGACCCTTGCGCACCTCGGTCTCGTTGTCCCGGGAGAAGACGACCTGCATCGCGCTCGGGTCGGCGCCGCCGGCTTCGCCGCCGGGCCCCAGCGCTGCGACGCGCGCATAGCCCGAGCGACCCGAGGGCCCGATCAGCCAGTAGCCGTCTCCCACGCGGACGCCTTCCTCGAGGCCCAGGGGGAACGTGCCCTGTCTGGCGGAGGGGGTGTGCACGGGCGCGAAGAGCCGGAAGCCCTCCACCTTGCGCGTGGACAGCTGGAGGGAGCGGACGCCTTGACGCACGCGGTTCAGCACCGAGCACTCGAGGGTGCGCTCCGAGAAGTCGCGATCCTCGGGCTTGGCGGGGTCGGTGAAGCACGCGTTCTCCAGGCTGCGCCAGCCGAGACCGAGCGGACCAGGGTTCTCACCGTCGAGCACCGGGACGAGCGAGGCGGGGCGCGCGATGGATGCCACGCGCGTCATGGCCAGCTCGAACTGTTCGATCGCCTGGGCGGCCTGGGAAGCCTGCGCTTCCGGCAGGTAGGATACGAGCACGTCCGCGCTGTCGCGGGCGAGGTCGATCTTGTCGCTGCTCACGGGCATCGCACCGGAGAGCTGTTCCATCGACTGTGCCCGCGCCTCGGTCATCACGTCCTCGACGCGGTCGGGGATGCCGGGGACGTTGGCCACGAGGGTCTGGGTCTTGCGCAACACCGTGTGGCGGCGCTGGAACACGTCGAGCTCCATGCGGAGCTTGATCTCGTAGCTGGGCAGGCTCTGGCCGTCGCTGGTCTTGGTGGTGCTCTCTTCGATCTCCAGGCTCGCGATGCGTGGGATGACCGCGGCGTCGGCGCAGGCGAGGGCCATCGCGACCGGTGTGGGGTGCGCCCCGACCACCAGGCGGTCGCCGTCCAGGCTCGGCCGGGACTGTGTGCCCCACGTGTCGAACCGTTCCAGCGGGTAGTCCACGGCCATCAGGCCGCGAGCCACCGACACGACCAGCTCGGACGAGGAGGTGAGCTGGCTCCCGTCCGGCGCGTCGCCTCTGTAGGTGACCGGGGGAGGCAGCTCGGCCACCTCGAGCGGAAACACGACCAGCGACTGGCGCACGTAGCGGTCCTCCGCGGTGGGCGGGCGCGCTTCGCAAGGATGCGACATCGGCGCCGCTGCGGCGACACCCAACAGCGCGAACGTGCCCCACATGTGCCCTCCTCCGGAGCGGACCGTAGCACGCGGGTGGCGGCTCAATGCACCGGCTTGCGGGTGAGCCGATCCAGCTCGGCTTCGCTCAGGCCCTCCGCGACCGTGCCGGGTTCGGGCGCCGGCAGACCGGCTGTGGTGGCCCGGACGCGGCTCGCGAGCCAGGCGAACAACATCCAGCCGCGCGCCCCGGCCTCCGCGCCGCACTGGTCGGCATGCTGGCGGGAGGCGGCGAGATCCCCGGCCACCAGGGCGGCACGCGAGAGCTCGAGCTCCGCGCGCAGGCGCACCACCCAGCTCGCGGCGGACATGGCGGACACCGCGGCGTCGCGCGACCCGGAGAAGCTGCGCTGGTCGCCCAGCACGGCGCTCGCCCGAGCGGAGACCGCGGCTCTGAGGGCCTCGAAGCCCGCGGGATCCGGCCCGGTGATGTCGGCGGCCTTCCGCAGCCGACTCAAGGCCGAGCTGGCTGCCGACGGGTTTCCTGGCCGGGCGTCGAGCGTGGCGAGGGCGCGGAGCACGTGCCCCGCCCGACGCTCCCCCGGATCGTTGACGGCGCGGGCCAGCGCCACCGCGTCGGCCAGGCGCACCTGCGCGAGCTGCGCTTCGCCGAGATCCAGGAGCACGGTGCCGAGCAGTCGGAGGGCCCACGCCTCGACCTTGCCGGCTTGCCGCGCGTGCGCCGTCGCGACTGTGCCCTCCAGCTTCTCCCGCGCCGCCGCGAGCTTGCCGCTCACCGCCAACGCCTCGGCCGTCTCGAGCGCCTCGACCAGGTCACGCTTGTGTGGCGGTGGCTTCGGCATCCGGACGGGCGCCGACGGCGGGCCGGGGGGTGGCGGGGGGCTGAAGCGGCTCATCGCCCGGCGAGCCCGCAGGTCCACGGCATCCGGATCCGGCAGGCGCTCCCTGGCGGCCTCGGCCACGAGCTCGCCCATCACCCACCACGACCCCGAGTGGCCGGCCACCAGGCCCGCCTCCGCCAGGGAGGCGAGCGGCTCCTTCGCGGGGATCTGCGTCACCTCCTCGAGCGCGGTCACGGTGACCGGCTGACCCAGCACCGCGAGGCTCCCCAGGGTCTCGAGCGCTTCGAAGTCGAGGCGATCCAGCGTGGCGGCGAGGTCGGTCGGCTCGGTCATCGCGTCGGGCAGCTCGAGGCGGTCGCCGCGGCGGTGGGCTTCGAGCAGAGGCAGCAGCCAGGCCGGGTGCCCGCCGCTGAGGCGATGCAGGCGCTCGGCGGCCTGGTGGGGTTGGGGCGTGTTCGGCGCCACCGAGACCACCGTGCGCCGGACGTCGGCCATGCCGAGCGGCTCCAGCTCGATGATCAGCTCGCGCGCCGACACGGGATCGGGGAGGCGCGTGATCACCGCGAGCGTCTCGCCCGACGCCACACGCTCTGCCGCCGCGTGGAGCGACGCCGGGTCACTCACGCGCTCCGTGGGCACGCTCATGCGGCGGCCCAGGTCCTCGGTCACCTCCAGGAGCCAGTGGCGCCCGCTGCCCTTTGGACCGACCGCACGGATCACTGCGCCGCTGCCGTCCGCGACGGTTCGCAGGGCGTCGCGGACCTGCTCGACGTAGCGCTGGCGTCCGGCCAGCGGCGGGGGGGCCGCGCTGCCGGTGCCGCGTCCGAGTCCTTCCAGGGCCTGGCGAACCGCCCGCGCGCCCTGGAAGCGGTCCTCCCGCTGCTTGGCCATCAGCCGCACGATGATGGCTTCCAGCTCCTTCGGGAGGGTGGGGTCGATGGTGCGCAGGTGGGGCACGGGCGACGAGAGGTGCGCCTGGATGACCTCGTCCCGCTTTCGGCTGGGGAACGGACGTCGCCCGGTGGCCACGAAGAAGAGGGTGCAGCCGAGGCCGTAGAGGTCGGTTCGGTGGTCGACGGGCTCGCTTCGGATCTGCTCGGGCGACGCGTAGCTCGCAGTGCCCACGAGGATGCCCACCTGGGTGCGATCCGCATCCTCCAGGTCCTTGACCACGCCGAAGTCGGTGAGGAACACGCCGCCCTGGAGATCCAGCAGCACGTTGGAGGGTTTCACGTCGCGGTGCACCAGCCCCACGGCGTGCACCGCCTGGAGGGCGCGGCAGATGGCGATGCCGATGCGGCGCACCTCGCCCACCCGCTCCGCCGCCGGCCGCTCCTGCAGCTTCGGCGCGTAGACACGCAGGTCTTCGCCGGCCACGTAGTCCATCACGAGGTAGGGGCGGCCCTGGGCCACGCCTTGCCCGAGCACGTGCACGATGTCGGGATGGCTGACGCGCAGCATGGCGCGCGCCTCCCGTGCGAAGCGCTGACGAAGGCGCGGCGTGGCGCGGTTCAGCCACTTCACCGCCACCTCCTCACCCTCGGGCCCGAGGCAGAGGTAGACCCCCGCCATGCCGCCACTGCCCAGCAGCCTCAACGGCCGGTAGGGGCCGATGGCCTCGGGAAAGGGCTCGAGAGTCTTGGGCCGCTTCTTTGGCGCTGGCGGAATCCGGTCGGCCATCGGAGCGGATCTTACCCGTGGTCCGGGACTATCCGAGTCGACCGACGCGGAACGCCCGGGCCAGGTCGGGGTCGAGCTCCCGCTCCAGCTCCGTTGCGAGGGCGTCGGCCTCCGCGCGCCAGCCCCGGGCGGCGGCTTCGTCGTCGACCAGCGAAGCGAGGAGCACGCGGGCGTCGAGTCCCCAGAGCCGGAAGCCTCGGGAGCTCGCGAGCGCCTGGGCGGCGAGCGCCAGCCGTTCGGCGTCGTCGTGCCGCTCCATGGCCACGTAGGCCTGCGCCGCGCCCAGCATGACCTGGCACCGCCGAGGCACGGGGAGGCTCGCGAGCTCCCGCTCGGCCGAGGCCAGCAGGCGTTGCGCGTCGGGGAGGTCGCCGGTGTGGGCGCAGGCCCAGGCGTTGAGCGCGATGAGCGCCGTCGCGTAGCGCTCGGGGTCGCCCTTCTTGGCGAGCACACGCGCGACCGCGACCTGGGCCTCGGTCTCGGCCGGGCGCCCGCGGCGCGCCTCGAGGCGCGCCAGCGCGTAGCGGATCGCCACCAGCTCGGGCACCACCTGCAGCTCCCCCGCGATGGCGAGGGCCTCCCGGAGGGCTTCCTCGGCGCGCTCCACGTCGTTGAGCTCGAGCAGGATCTCGCCCAGCACGCGCGTGGCCGTCGCTTCGCCCAGCCGGTAGCCCAGCTCCAGCGACAGCTCCGCGGCCTCGTACACGCGCGAGCGCGCCTCGGAGAGCTTGCCCTGCGCCACGAGGATCTCGGCGAGGTTCGTCAGCGCCACGCAGAGCGTGCGCTTCCGCGACAGCTTGCGGAAGATGTCGACCGCTTCGTCCAGGCCGCGGGCCGCGGTGGCCACGTGCCCTCGGGTGGCCTGCACGGCGGTCAGCGCGAGCAGCAGCTCGCCGCGGAGCTTGGTGCTGCCTTCCTCGACGAGCACCAGGCCTTCCTGGGCCAGCTGTTCGCAGCGGTCCAGGTCGCCCGCCTCCCACGCCAGCGCGGCCTGGGAGTACAGAGCCTCCAGCACGCCCTCGCGATCCTGCGTTCGGCGCGCCAGATCCAGCGCTGCCGCGACCGGCTCGACGGGATCGCGCGCGTCGCCAGCGCGTCGCAGGGCGGTGCCCTGCATGGCCAGTGCACGGACCAGGGCGTGGTGATCTTCGGCGAGCTCGGCCTGCCGGGCGAGGGCCTCCAGGCAGCGCAGGCAGTCGGCCCACTCCCCGCGCCCGTAGTGCACGTCGGCGCGCACCTGGAGCAGCTCGATGCGCACGGCGTCGGCTGCGCTGCGGTCGAGATCGACGCGGGCCACCTCCTCCAGGTTCACCGCCCGTGTGGAGAGCTCCCACGCGGGGCCGGGCAGGGAGCGCGCCAGCATGCGCGTCGCGGCCTTCGCCAGGTAGCGGTAGGCGCGCCCAGCGAGCCCCGCGAGCTGGAAGTGGTGCCCGATCAGCTCGTCGTCGACCGCCTGTTCGCTCCCCTCGAGGGCCTCGGCCATCTCACGGTGGAGGAAGGCCCGCCGCTCGGTGCTCAGCTCCCGGTACACGATGCCCGCGAGGATGCGGTGCGCGACCTCGTGCACGACCTGCGTGCCGGTGCGTCGCTCGCGCACGAGGCCGAGCTCGATCAGCTCGTCGAGCCGGTCGAGGACGAGGTCTTCGTCGGGCGCGTCCAGCAGCTCCAGCAGCAGGTCCAGGTCCAGCGGGCGGGAGGAGACGGCCAGCCACTGCAACAGCTCACGGTGTGCGGGCCCGACGTCTTCCAGGCGCTCGCCGACCACCGCCCGCACGCTGGCTGGAATGTCGAGGTGGCCGGTGGCGAGCTCGTGGGCGTCGGCCGTGGTCTGCATGGCATCGCGCCCCGGGATCAACACGCCACGGGCCATGAGCCCCGAGAGGAACTCCGCAAAGAAGAGCGGGTTGCCCTCGGTCACCAGGAAGAGCCGTTCGGCGAGCACCTCGCCGGCCTCGGTGGCGCCGAGCAGGCGCCTGATGAGCTCCGTGGCGTCCTGCCGCGAGAAGGAGGTCGTGGGGAGCCGGACGGGCTTCACGCCCACGCCCTCACCCACCAGGAGGCGGTCGACGACCTCGGTGGGGCTGTCGCCGAGCGCGCTCACGACCAGCAGCAGGGGGCGCCGTTGCCGCCAGAGGCCACGAGCCAGCATGGACAGCAGGTCGCGTTCGCGCGGGCTGACCTCCTCCAGATCGTCGCACGAAAGCACGACAGGGCCGTCGTCGAGCTGCACCCGGAGCGCCTCGCGCAGCCCGTCGACCAGCTGGTACACCAGGTCGCCTTCGGCGTCGGCGCGTCGGAAGGCGCCGAGCGCGTCGACGAGCAGCGAGGGGGCCTCCGACCCGAGGGCCAGGTTGAGCGACCGCGCGAGCCCGAGGAGGCGCGGCAGTCCGCTGCCCTCGCCGGCGAGGCGGTGGGTGGGGATGCCGATGACCGCCGCGCGGCGCTCGGCGAGCGCGAGGAGGCGGGTGCGGCCGGTCCCGGTCCGGCCCTCGATGGCCAGCAGCCCGAACGTGCCGCGCACCAGGTCGCCGAGGCAGTCGTGCAGGCGTCCGAGGGCTTCGTCGCGCCCGACCAGCGGTGCCTGCCAGATGTCGCCGTCGTGTTGGACCTGGTTGGGGTCGAGCTGTTCGAGTCGGTAGAGGATCTCACGAGCCGACTGGAAGCGGTCGCGCGGGGACTTGTGCAGGAGCTTCAGGCAGATCTCGGCGAGGTGGTCCGGACAGGCTTCGCGCAGCGTGCGAGGGTCGTCCGGCAGCTGGTTCAGGTGGGCTTCGCGGTAGCCGGCCATGTCGTCGGCCGCGAAGGGGCGCCGCCCGGTGAGCATCGCAAAGAGGATCACGCCCAGGGAGTAGAGGTCGGACCGTTGGTCGAGCGGCGTGCCGGTGATCTGCTCGGGCGAAGCGTAGGCCCACGTGCCCACGAGCGTGGTGGTCTGGAAGGGGTCGCCGTCGCGGTCGAGGTCCTTCACGATGCCGAAGTCCGTGAGCTTGGCCTGTCCGCTGGCGGTCACCAGGATGTTGGAGGGCTTGAGATCGCGGTGGACCAGGCCCCGCTGGTGCACGTGCGCGAGCGCTCTGCAGAGGTCGACGAGGAGCTCTTCGGAGCGTCGGAACCTGTGCTCGTCGCCGAGCTGCTTGAACTCCCGGATGGTGCGGTGCAGGTCGATGCCCTCGACGTACTCCAGGGCGATGAAGGGGTGGCGTTCGTACGCTCCCCAGCCATGGACGCGGATCACGTTGGGATGATGGATCCGGGACAGGGCCCGGAACTCGCGCTTGAAGCGCGCCAGGCCGGTCTTGAGCCGGGTGCCCTTCAGGATCTTCAGCGCCCGCTGCTCGCCGCTGCTCTCCTCCACGAGCACCACGTGGGCCATGCCGCCGCGGCCGATGGGGCGGACGTAGGTGTAGCTGTCGACCGTGTCGCCAGGGCGGAGCACCATGTCGCCGAGGCGCAGCACCTCCTCGGGCGCGTCGCTCATGCGGGCAGCCGGGCACGGAAGCTCTGGCGCAGCTCCGGCGGAAGGCCGCGTGCCAGCTGGCCGCCCAGATCGACCGCTGCGTCACGGTGTTCGCGACGACCGTCGAGCTCGTGCAGCACCAGCGCCACCTCGAGCGCGAGGCCCCGACATCCGGTGCTCGGGACGTGCGACCAGGCGTGGAGGGCGCGCTCGAGCGCGCTCTGGACCTGCCCGGCCCTTGCGAGCGACCGAGCGTCCACCACCAGCATCAGCAGCCCGTGGTGCGGATGGACCCGGCCCCTCTCCAGGTGCTCGGCAACGCGCCCCAGCAGCAACAGCCCGCCCGGTGCGGGGCCGCCCTGAGCGCGGGCGAGCCCGACCGCCTCTTCGGCGAGGGCGTCGGACTGTTCGTGTTGCCCGAGCACCCCGAGGCTGCGTGAGCGCACGGCGAGCGCGCCGGCGGCGAGCGCCACGTCGCCCACGTCCCGCGCGAGGGCCACCGCCTCTTCGCTCCGTGCCAGCGCGGCGGGGTAGCTGCCGCCGACGAGATCGAGATCGGCCAGGTCGATCAGGCAGGCCGCCAGCGCCCCGGCCTGGCGGGTGGCGCGGAGGTCGCGCTCGGCGCGCTCAAGCGGCGCCCGAGCGCCGCCGATCTGGCCGGCTGCCAGCTCCAGCTGGCCCAGGCCCAGCTCCACCGCGCCGCGACGGCCCGGCGTGCTGTCCCCGAACTCCGACAGGGCGGCTCGCCAGGCCTGGCGCGCGGCGTCGTGCTGGCCGAGGTGGCCACGCGCCTTCGCGAGCGCCACCCACGCGCGGTAGCGGCTGTCGTCCTGTTCGGGGAGCAGGCTCAGCGCCTCCTCGAGGGTCCGAGCGGCGTTCTCGTGTTCGCCCAGCAGCCCCAGGGCCACCCCCAGCCACGCCCGGAGCCGGCCCGGCGTGCTGTTGGTGACCTCCAGGGCCTCCAGCAGCGCGCCACGCGCGGCGACCGGGCGGCCCAGCTCCACCAGGGCGCGCCCACGGGCGGCCAGCAGGCGGGCCAGCACGCTGTCGTCGTCGAGCTGATCCCGGTGCGCGAGGGCCTGTTCGGCGAGGCTGGCCACCTCGTCCCAGCGCCCCCGGCGGGCGGCGCGCTTGAGGGCCAGCTCGAACAGGGGCGTGGCTTCGAGCGGCTGGCCGGCGCGGACCAGGTGACGAGCAGCACGGGCAGCGACCGACGCGGGCCGCCGGCTGTGCCGCTCGAGCAGGTGCGCCGCGATCGCGCCGTGCAGCACCAAGCGGCGTTCCGGTGCGAGCGCCTCGTAGAGCACGCGGGCCGTGGGCGCCGAGCGCAGCACCACCGCCTCGTGCGGCCCCTCGGTGCGGCGGTCCACGAGGCCGTGTTGCTTCTCGAGGGCGGGCAGCGCGTGCGGTGCCGCCGGACAGAGGCCCCGGAGGAGGTCCACCGACACCTCTTCGCCGAGCACGAGCAGGTGCTCCAGGGTCTCCCGCTCGTCGGGGCCCAGGCTTCCCATGAGCTGGAGCAGCTGGGCTCGCTCGCTGGCCGGCAGCGGCAGCGGGTCGTCGCGGAGCCGTTCCATGGGCACGCCGAGGCGCAGGCGGGAGCCGCGATGCACCAGCCAGCCCGCGTCGACGAGTGCGTGCAGCTGGGCCACGGCCGCGCCGGGGAGCGGGGCGCGGTCTCCGTGCAGCCGACGGGCGAGGGTGGCCGCGAGCACCCCGGAGAGGCTGCGGTCGCGGAGCAGCGTGGCGGTGGCGTCGTGAGGCAACGGGCCGAGCTCCAGCACGTCGGCGTCGTGCAGGGGGGCGCGGTCGGAGAGCCCCGTGGTGACCAGCAGGCTGTCGAGCGGGAAGCCGTGCAGTGCGGCGCTCAGCTCGGTGCGGTCGAAGGCCTCGACGTCGTCGATCAACACGACGGCCGGTGGCGCAGCGAGCTTCTGGAGCGGCGTGTCCTCCCGCATGCGGAGCACCTGGAGCCCGGCGTTTCGCCCCCGGATCTCCATCTCGGCGATCATGGAGCTGCGGCCGCTGCCGACGGGGCCGTGCAGGTGCAGCGCGCGGCCGTGCCCCATGCCCAGGTCGGCGATGGCTTCGTCGAGCAACCGCAGGATCAGGTCGCGGCCGCGGATCGGGGGGAGCTCTTCACCGCGGGGCGCGTCCAGCGCGGCGAGCACGTCGTCGGCGCTCGCGAACCGCTGCTTGGGATCCTTGCGCAGCATCTTCTGGCAGATGCGGTCCAGGTGCGGAGGCACGTGGGGGTTCACGGCGCTCGGGGGAGGAGGGTCCTCCACGAGGTGCCGCGCGAGGAAGCCGGCGATCGTGTCGGCCACGATGGGCCGCTTGCCGGTGAGCGCCACGTAGAGCACGGCCCCGAGGGCGTAGAGATCGGTGCGAGCGTCGATGGCGTCGCCGCTGATCTGCTCGGGCGCCATGAAGGCCACCGTGCCGACCAGCTGCCCCGCGACGGTGAGGTTGGTCGTGAAGGCCCCCGCGTCCTTCACCCCGCCGAAGTCCGAGAGCTTTGGCTCGCCCTTGGACGTGAGCAGGATGTTGCTCGGCTTGATGTCCCGGTGGATGGCCCCGGAGGCATGGAGCGTGGACAGGGCGCTCGCGAGCTGCCGGAGCAGCGTCTCGACCCGCGCCCAGCGGTCGGTGGGGGAGGCGGTCTGCCACGCGGTGAAGAGCGAAGCGAGGTCCTTGCCGTCGACGAACTCCATGGCCAGCCAGGGGTAGCCGCCGTGCTCCCCGTGCTCGTGCACCTTCACGATGTGGGGGTGGTCGAAGCGCTGCAGGATGACGAACTCGCGCTGGAGGCGCCGCGCCTGCTCCGAAGTGAGCTGGTCGCTGCGGAGCACCTTGACGGCCACCTCGCCCTGCGGCCCCTCGGCCAAGAAGACGGTGGCGATGCCTCCGGATCCCACCTCGCGCCCGAGGAGGTAGTTGCCTACCCGTTCGCCCGGTTTCGGAGGGGGCCGGTCGATCGACACACGGACGCCCTAACGAAGGTCGATGGGCGGGGCGAGCACGGGGCTCAATCGCCGCGGATGAGCATCACGACAGCGGTGGTGTTGTCGTCGCCCCCCGCCTCGATGCCTCGGTCCACCAGGGTCTGCGCCAGGTCCTCGGGGTGCGTGGAGCGGCAGATCTCCGCGATGGCGTCGTCGTCCAGCGGGTCGGTCACGCCGTCGCTGCAGAGCAGGAACACGTCGCCCTCCTGGATGGGACGTTGGCTGACGTCCGGCTCCACCGGTCCGTGGTAGCCGACGCTCCGCGTGAGGATGTTCTTGTGCGGCACGGTGCGCGCCAGCTCGGGCGTGAGGCGCCCGGCGTCGACCTCCTGCTGCACCACGGTGTGGTCCCGGGTCAGCCGCTGCAGGCGGTCGGTGCGGAACAGGTACGCGCGGCTGTCGCCGACGTGAGCGATGTGTGCGTGTTCGCCCTCGACGACGATCATCACCATCGTGGTGCCCATGCCCGTCCAGGCGGGCTCGTCCTCGACGGCGCGGCGAATGCGGATGGAGGCCTGGTTCATGCAGTACCGCAGGCGTTCCTTGGTGGCGGCGATCGTGTCTTCGTCTTCGTCGACGCCCACGACCCGGGTCTCGTCCGGGTCGATGCCACCCAGCATGATGTCCTGCACCGTCTCCAAGGCGATGCGGGAGGCTTCTTCACCGGCGGCGTGACCGCCCATGCCATCGGCCACGGCGAACACCCCGCCGTCCACATCGACCAGCCAGCCGTCTTCGTTCTGCTCCCGCACGGGCCCGACGTCGGTGGCTGCGAAGGCGTCGATCTGCATCCGGGCTCCTGCCGCTCGGGGCGCTGGCACGTCTCGCGTCGAGTACCATGCCCAGGGCACCCGTCGGTCGCGGGAATCCTACTCCATGAGCCACCAACTTCCTGCTGCCGAACCCTCCGCGGGGACTGCGATCGGGCCCTACGAAGTCGTCGGGGCGCTCGGTCGAGGCGGCATGGCGACCGTGCTCGAGGTTCGCGACACCCGTGACGGCGCGATGCGCGCGCTGAAGCTGCTGCTGCCCGACGCGATGAGCGACGAGGTGCGCTCCCGGTTCCGGGCGGAGTTCCGCACCCTGGAGGCCCTGGACCACGACAACATCGTGCGGGTCTTCGAGGCGGGCGAGCTCGAGGGTCGGCCCTACATCGTGATGGAGCGTCTCGAGGGGCAGGACCTGCGGGGCGTCGTGGAGGCGTGGCGCGATCTGCCGCCCACGCAGCGCTTCCAGGAGACCGAGGGCATCCTCGTCCAGGTCGCGCGCGCCCTGGCGCACATCCACGACCGCGGCCTGGTGCACCGCGACGTCACCCCGGGCAACATCTTCGTGAGCCCCGACGGGTTCGTCCGGATCATGGACTTCGGCGTGGTCAAGGAACCGGGGGTGGACCGCACCCGCGTCGGCGAGATGGTGGGGACCATCGCGTACGTGTCCCCGGAGCAGATCCGTGGCGAGCCGGTCGACGCGCGCGCCGACCTCTACTCCCTGGGCACGGTGCTGTACCTCATGCTCACCGGGCGCCGGCCCTTCAACGCGAGCACGCTGTCGAGCTACCTCAACAAGCACCAGAACCTGCGGCCTCGGGCGCCCCGAGAGGTCATGCCCACGGTGCCGCACCACCTCGATCAGATCTGCCTGCGGCTGCTGGAGAAGGACGCGGCGGATCGCTTCGGGTCCGCGCACCACCTGCTCAGCGTGCTCGGAGCCCACAGCCGCAGCACCGATGGCTTCGACGGCAAGCGCTGGCCGCCGCGCCTGGTCGGCCGCACCGCCGAGCAGACCCGGCTCCGGGAAGCGCTGGCGAACCTCGCCGCCGGGCACGGCGAGCTCGCCCTGCTCGACGGCGTGAGTGGGTACGGCAAGAGTCGCTTGCTCAAGGAGCTCGAGGCGCAGGCGCTCGAGATCGATGTCCCGGTCTTTCGGGGCACCTGCGTGGGTCGTCGCCCCTATGGCCCCTTCCGCCAGATGCTCCCGGAGCTGCTCGGCGACGATCCCTTGCCGCAGGCCCTGCAGACGGGGCTGCACAGCCCGGAGGCGCCCGTGGAGCGCTTCGTGGTGCACGGCGCGTTCCGCGACCTGGTGCGAGCGCGGCTCCCCGCGATGGTGCTCATCGACGACATGGAGCACGCCGACGCCGGCACCTACGAGCTCTTGGAGTTCCTGGTGCGCGACCTCCTGGCCGATGGCAGCTCGTCGGCGGTGCTGTTCCTGCTGGCCCGGCAACCTCCCGCGGGTGACGACATCGTGCCGTCCCGCCTCGACGCCCTGCGCGATGCCGGCGGCGTCGCGCAGCACATCCGCCTCGGGCCCGTCTCGATCACCGCCGTGGAAGAGCTGTTGCTTCAGCTCGTGCCGGACGCCCGGGAGACCCGCGTGCTCGCCCAGCGCCTGCACCGCGAGGGCGAGGGCAACCCGCACTTCATCGGCGAGATGGTGCGCGGGCTCGTGGAGGAAGGCGTCATCCGCGCCACGACGGAAGGCTACGTGCTCGATCTGGCGGACGTCAGCCGCGTGCGCCTGCCCATCCCGGCGAGCATCCGCGACGCGCTCCGCGAGCGCCTGAGCGGACTGAGCGCCAACGCCAGACGGGCGGCGCAGCTGGTGGCCATCTGCGATCAGGAGGTCACGCTCGACGTGCTGCTGGAGGCCCTGCGCATGGCGGAGGACGAGCTGCTCGACGACCTCGAGGAGCTCCTCGAGTCCGGGGTCGTGAGGCAGCGCGAGGTGGGGACCGACGAGCTCTACGTGCTTGCCCACCACCGCATGGGCGACGTGCTCACCGAGGATCTCGACGCGGTCACCCGGTCTCGGCTGCACGCTGCGGCCGGGGCTGCGCTGGAGCGGCTGTACCGCCACCGCCTGGCCAGCGTGGTGGAGTCGGTGGCCCACCACTTCGAGCGGGGCGACCGACCGGCCAAGGCCTACGACTACCTGGTCCGCGCGGGCAACCGGCTGATGGCGCGGTCCTTCATGGCCGAGGCGGTCGACTACTTCGAGCGCGCGCTGCGCGTGGAACCCGAGGCGCGGGAGTACCTCCCCCTCGACGTCGCGGACAGGCGGCTGGCGGAGCTGCGCGTGAGCCGCGGGCGCGCGTTCGAGCACATGGGGAGCTGGAGCGACGCCTTCGACGACTACAAGGCGGCGGAGGACCTGGCGCGGCTGGTGGACGAGCGTGCGCTTCGGTGCAAGGCCCTGGGCAGCATGGGCAGCCTGGCCCTGCGCCACGCGCGCTTCGACCGGGCCGAGGTGCACCTCACCGAAGCGCTCGCCCTCGCCGATGCGCTGGGCGACACGGAGCTGCGCCTCAGCCCGCTGTTCGCGCTGGGCAGCACGCGGTGGGTGCAGGGTGACCTCGACGGAGCCCGTCGCTACTGGCTGGAGACCCTCGCGGTCGCGGGCACCGTGAAGAACGACCGCGCGCTCGGCGAAGGCTACCGGGGCCTGGGCATCGTGGCGATGTGCCGTGGCAACGCGGCCGAGGCGCGGAAGTACCTCGAACAGAGCTGCCAGAAGTTCGAGCAGCTCGGCCTCCACTCCGCCCTGGCCATCTCCCAGGTCAACCTGGTCGAGCTCGCGCACTGCACCGGGAACCTGCGAAAGGGGCTGCAGACGGCCGAGAAGACCATCGCGCAGGCGCGGGAGGTGCAGCACCGGCAGGGGATCGCGCTGGGCCTGATGTACCGCACGCTGGTGCTGGTGGACCTCGGCCGTCTCCAGGAGGCCGAGGACAACGCCACGGAGGCGCTGGGCATCCTGCGCGAGCTCGAGGCGCACGACGACGAGCTCGGCTGCTACGTGCACCTGCTGCGCATCGCCATGGCGCGGGGCGACTTCGAGGCCGCGGATCGCCTGCTCGAGGAGCTCCAGCCTCTGCTGGCGCACGACAGCGAGGGCTTCCAGCCCCTGATCGCGGGGTGGACGGCACGCCTGCACGCGGAGGCCGGTCGGGTCGACGAGGCGAAGACCTGCCTGGAGGAAGCCACCGCGGACACCGAGGCCGCCTGGCCCTACCAGAAGGTGAGGTTGAGCCTGATCAGCTCGCGGGCCCTGCGGGCCGCCGGGTTCACCGGCGAAGCGGCAGAGCGTGCCTCGGCGGCCCTGACGGTGGCCGACCAGTGCGGCTTCCGGTTCTACTCCTTGAAGGCCCACGCCCTGCTGGCACGGCTCTCTGTGGACGAGCAGGAACAGCTCAAGCACAAGCGGGTCACGCGAAACCTGTCGCGCTCGCTCGCGGCGAACCTGCCGCGCGAAGACGCCGAGACCTTCCTGGCACCCTTCGCCTTGTAGCGACCCAGGCCCCGCCGCCGCGAGCCCGCGGGACTACTCGAAGACCGTGACGAGGTCTTCGGCGGCCTGGCTGGCCGGACCGTTGTGCAGGCGGACCAGCTCGCGGGTGTGTCCGGAGCGGCCGTACCAGGTCTCGTCCCCGTCGGGGTTCACGCCCGAGGAGACCTCGAAGGTCACGGTCGTGCCGTCGACGTCGGTGATCTGGAGGGAGAAGGCCTCCTCGGTGGAGGCGGGCACGTCTTCGGCCTGCACGTAGGACGCGGACTTCAGGCGCAGCACCTTCTCGAGCCAGGTGGCCGCCACCTCGGCGGGCTCCTCGGCTCCGACGGCCGCCCAGAAGGCGTTCTCCTCGTCGTCGCGGTTCCGCTGCTCCAGCTCGAGGCTGCCGGTCGGACCGGCGATGACCAGCGAGGCCATCTCCGCGATGTCGACACCGAAGAGCTCGCGGTCGGGGAGGCGGGTGTTTCCGTACTTCAGCGGCCGGACGAACTCGTCGTCCACCAGGTAGATCCGACCCGACCCCACGTCACGGAGGTAGCGATCCTTGGTGCCGTAGGCTTCGCCGCCGAGCTGCAGGGTGCGCGGCTCCTTGCCCTTGCGGACCAGGGTGACGCTCGCCGCCGGCTCGGTGAGCTCGAGCTCGGCGAGCTTGTCGTCGGGCACGGTGTCGAGCGCGCGCTCCGCCTCGAGCGGGTTCAACAGCGCCAGGAGCTCGTCGCCGTTCTTGCCGGCCTTGAACTCCTTGGTGGTGACCACGATCTCAGGGGCTTTCTCCCCGGCGTCTTCCGCGTCTTCGTCGGCGTCGTCGGCGTCGTCGGCGTCTTCCGCGTCATCGTCGGCCGCGTCCGCCCCGTGGCCGTGACCGTCGTCGATGGGGGCGGAGCGCTCCTCCTTCCGCTCGGTGGCGGTCACCCAGAGGTAGTCGCCGCGACTGTCGGAGCGGCTCACGAGATCCAGATCGAGGTCGTCGGAGCGGTACTCGATGCGGTCGAGCTCGTCGGGGGCCACGTCGACCACGACCACGACCTCGTCGTCGTCCGCCGGGGCCTCCCGGGTCCAGGCCCAGTAGCTGGCCACCAGCGAAGCCGTCAGCACGGCGGAGTAGCTCAGGATCGCGCGGCTCATGCTTCACCTGCCTTCTTGCGGCTGCGGCTGCGGCTGCGTACGCGGAGCAGACCGCCCAGGAAGATCACGATGGGGATGCCCAGCGAGCTGCCGTAGAACCAGACGACCTGGTCTTCTCGGGTGTGCTGGATCTTGACGTCCTCTTCGGACTCCACCGAGCCGGCGGCCTCTTCCTGGTCCGTGAGCCAGGCCAGGCCGTCCCAGACGTACACCTGGTTGCCCTTGATGGAGGCGAGCACCAGGTCGGAGAACGCCGTGGCGTCGGCGATGACCATCGCCTTCATGTCGCCCTCTTCGTCGCCGGTGGAGCTCACGGCGGCGACGTTGCGGATCTTCTTGTCCTCGGAGGCGTCCTGCCGGTAGACGAGGTCGCCGTCGAGATCCGCCCAGTTGTCGGGCATGGAGCGCACGGTGACGGTCACCTTGCCGGTGAAGTCGTCGAGCTCCTCGAGGTGACCCGAGGTGGGCAACGCCATCGGCAGCGCCCGGCTGTTCTTCGACAGCGTGGCGGTGGAGCCGTGGGAGCTGAAGCGGTTGGTGACCACGTTCTGGCGATCGCTCTGGCCGCCCGAGACCCGGACATAGTTCTTGTCGCTGGTCAGGGTGCCTTCGCCGCGCTTCAAGCCCAGGCTGGCCAACAGGTCGTCCAAGGGGTCGCCGTCGGGCTCGAGCATGACCATCAGCGAGCCGCCGCCGTCGAGGAAGCGCTGGAGCGCGGCCACCTCGGCGTCGAGGAAGGGCTCCTCGGGGCCGATGATGACCACCACGCCCGCATCGTCGGGGATGGTGTCGCCGAGTCCCTGGCTGAGACCGAGCTCCTTGACGCGGAAGCTCTGGGCCTCGAAGATCTTCTTGAGCTGGGTGAGCTTGCGCTCGGGGCCGACGCCGCTGCCCTTCCAGCTCATCTCGCCGTGGCCGACCGTGAAGTACGCGGTCAGCTTGCCGCGAGCGAGCTCGAGCAGGCGCTTGTGGAACTCGGTGTCGAGCTTCTTCAGGTTGCGCTTGGAGGCGTCGAGCTCGGTGCCGACCTTCCAGGTCTTGGTGTCGTCGCCGAAGGTCACGGCGATGTAGCCGTTGTCGCGCACCTTGAGCTCGCTCGTGAGGGCGGGCTCGGCGGCGTGGTCCACGACCTCGAAGCTCAGGTTCGCGCCCACGAGGGGCCCGAAGTAGGCCTCGAGCTCCGGCGTGATGTCGCTCGCTGGGGCCTGGAAGGCGCGCACGACGACCGGCTCCGAGAGGGTGGAGACCACACCGTGGGTGGCCTCTCCGGCCTCGGTGGTCCTGAAGTACGCCAGGTCCCAGCGCTCGTTGAACTCGTCGGCGAGGTAGTTCAGCGGAAAGACCACGGCGATGCCGAGCGCAACGACCATCCAGGACTCGCGCGCCTGGGCCACACGACGGGGCTGGAGCACCACGGGGCTGTCGGCGAGCACCATGTCGATGGCCATCGTCGGCAGCGTTCCGACGAGGAAGGCGATGGGCCAGAGCGCCATGAAGGGCACGCTCCAGCGAGTGGCCGCTTCGTCCTCGAAGCCGAGCATCGCCACGGCCGAGTCGGTGGACAGAGCGTAGAGGGCCAGGCTGGACGCGCCGATGAGCATGCAGCCCAGGGCGGCGTTCTGGGCCTTGCGGTGGTTGTCGGTGGCGGCCTTGCTCTTCGCACCCACGCGCATGCCGAGCGCGGCCAGCACGGCCAGCACGCCGCAGCCCGTGAGCACCTGGCTCAAGGTCTCGTCGCCGAACAGACGCTGGCCCGCGAAGACCAGGGCCATGCCGATCAGGTAGAGCACGCTGATGGAGCTCATCGCCACCGCCTCGCGCTGAGCACCCGGGTGGCCAGCAGCAGGAACACCCAGGTGAGGGACAGGTAGTACACGACGTCCTTCATGTGGATCTGACCTCGGCGGAAGGTCGTGTGGAAGTGGGCGTCGAAGTACGCCAGGTAGGCGAACAGCCCGTCGACGGGCGGGTCGGCGATGCGCGCGACCAGCCAGCAGAGGATGAGGAACGCGAGCAGCACGCCGCCGATGATGGCGGCCACCACCTGCGAGCGCGTGACGCTCGACGCGAAGGTGCCCAGCGCCAAGGTGGACGACGCTGTGAGCAGGATGCCCGTGTAGCCGGCCACGATGTGGCCCATGCTGACCTTGCCGTTCACGAAGATCAGCGCCGGCATGTAGACGCTCAGCAGCGTGAAGACCGCCAGGAAGAAGAAGGCGGACAGGAACTTGCCGCCCACCACCTGCGCGTCGGTCAGGGGGCTGGAGTCCAACAGGGTCAGCGTGCCCGTCTGCCGTTCCTCGGCGATGAGCCGCATGGTCAGCAGGATGGCCGCGATGACGGTAAGGCCCCAGGTGTACTCGAAGAAGCTCTCGAGCACGTCCGAGCTCAGCTTGGGCTTGTCGGTGACCGCGAAAGCGTTGAAGAAGAGCCCGTTGATCGCCAGGATGACACTGACGACCACGTAGCCCCAGACGCTGTTGAAGTACGCGCCCAGCTCTCGGCGGGCGATGAGCAGCATGCCGCTCACGATCGACCTCCGGTGAAGGGGTTCAAGAGGAGTTCCTGGTGAGGCCCAGGAAGATCTGCTCGAGCTCGGCTTCCGAGCTCGTGACCTCCCAGACCGACAGTCCGGCGCCGACGAGGTGGGCGACGAGCGCGCCACGCTGATCGCCCTCGACCACGCAGGTGGCCTCGATGCGCGCGCCAGCGGGCTCCACCGTGATCTCGGTCGCGCCCGCGAAGGCTTGGAGCGCCGCGCTCAGCGGCGCCGGGTCGGTGCCCGCGACGCTGAGGCTGAGGCGCGAGCCGCCCTGAGCGCGGCTCGCGAGCTCGTCTTCGGTGCCCTGGGCCACGAGCGCGCCGTCGTGCAGCACGAGGATGCGGTCGCAGGTCTGGGAGATCTCCGAGAGGATGTGAGAGCTCAGGAGCACGGTGCAGTGGTCCTTGAGGCCCCGGATCACCCGTCGCATCTCCACGATCTGGGCCGGGTCGAGGCCCGAGATGGGCTCGTCCAGGATCACGAGGTCGGGGTTGTGGATGATGGCCTGGGCGATGCCCACGCGCTTCCGGTAGCCATGCGAGAGCTCGTCGATGAGCCAGTCCTCGCGGCCCTCGAGGTCGGTCAACCGGCAGACCTCCGGCAGCCGGGCCTGAGCGTCCGCGCGGGTCATGCCCTTGAGCTGTCCGCAGAAGACGAGGAAGTCGTTGACCCTCATCTCCCGGTAGAGCGGCGGCTCCTCGGGGAGGAAGCCGATGCGCTGGCGCAGGCTGTCCGGGGCATCGAGGGCGTCGACCCCCGCGATCTTGACGTTGCCGTCGCTGGGCAGGATGAGCCCTGCGAGAACCTTCAAGGTCGTGGACTTCCCGGCGCCGTTGAGCCCGAGGAAGCCGACGATCTCCTTGTCGGCAATGGAGAAGCTGACGTCGACGACGGCGGGATGGTCGCCGTAGTAGCGCGTCAGGCGGGTCACCTCGATCATCGCTTGTCCACCCTCCAGGACCCGTCGGGGACGGGCGGTCAGGACGGCGATTTGTAGCCGCTTCCGCCTAGCTGGCAAGCATCCGCGACAGTTCCTTACGGACCCTGGCTGGACCCGTCGGCGCCGGCTGCTGGCATGGACCCCGCAGCCAGCTCACCCCAGAGTGAGTGACCCCGCCCGGGTGATTCCGGGCGGGGCCAGCGGGAAACCGCAACGCACACGCGAGATCCCTCTCGGGACACGGCTGGCACCGACAAGAGCCGTCTCCTGGAGTGGATTCCCCAGGAGGGTCACCGGAGAACCGGTGCTCTTGTGCAGCGCTGTGATCTTCCAACCGACCGGACATACAGCAAGAGGCGTGCCAACTCGGATCCGGGAGAACGGCGTCGATCCGGGATCCGATCTGGGATCTTCGCGTCGCACTGGGAACCGGCTGCACGGGCAGCACGATCAGGGGTGGGGCACCGCCGCAGGGAGGGCCAGGGTGAGCGCCAACAACGCGTTCACGCCGTCGGCGACGTCCTCGGTGGGATCCTCGGGCGAGTACCAGCGGAAGACGTCGCGCCACGTGGTCGGCTTCAGCGGCCGGATCCCGCTGGGCGTCAGCTCGATCAGGAAGGACAGAGCGCCGTGCTCCCCGTACAGGTGGTCGATCTCGGAGCCTTGCGCCCGGAAGAAGAACACGTACCTGGAGAGCTGCCGCACGGTGTAGGGGTGCTCCTGCGCGGCGCGCATGGTGTGCGCGAGGTCGTGCAGCGTGTCCCAGTCCTCGGGGCGCGCCCACCGGCCCGACCAGGGCACGAAGACGTAGCGGCCGAAGGCGTGCAGGCTGACGAAGGCGTCGAAGCGCTCGTCGTGGGCCAGGTCGTCGACCGCCCGGCTCTCGGGCTGTGAGAGCGGGCCGGGGGAGGTGACGTAGTACTTCGGCACCACGTGCTGCCACACGGCGGTGGCCTCCCGGTGCACCGCCCAGTCGCGGTTGAGGTCCACGAGGTTCCCGTTACCGCGGCGGTACGTCCGGGTGCGCCCGGCGACGAGGTCCTGCTCCACGCGGTGGCGTCCGTCGGGGTTGACGATGGGCACGACGACGATCTCGACCTCGGGCCAGGGCGCGCCGAGGGCCTGGTCGACCCCGGCGGGCGCGCGCCCCAGCAGGGTCTCCAGGAAGGCCACCGCGACCTCGGGGCCAATCCACTCCAAGGCGTGGAGCTGGGAGATCACCAGCAGCTTCCGGCTCGGCTCGAGGTGCGGGTGGCGCACGCGGTAGGCCCACAGCGGCCGCCCCTGCACGCTCTCTCCGATGACGAAGGGCGTGATCCAGTCCGGATGCTCGTCGATCAGGACCTGCAGCCGGGCATGCAGGTCGGCTTCGAAGTCCCAGTTCGCGGCCCGCTGCGGTCGCTCCTCGGGGGCCTCGAGGGAGGCGGCGAAGGTGGCGTGGTCGAGGGTCGCGGCGCTGTGGGCGAGCACGCCAGCAGCGGCGAGGGTGGTGAGCAGGTGCACGCGCCGGAGCATAGCTGCAGCTGGCCCCCGCCACGGATCAGAGGCCGACGCCGCCCAGGAAGAGCACCGCACCCCCCGCTTCGCTGCCCGCCTCGTCGTCGCCGGGCACCCCGAGGAGCAGGTCCGAGAGGCCGTCGTCGTCGAGGTCGCCGACGCCCGCTGCGGCCTCCAGCCCGTCGTTGGTGTCGTCGCCGGTCACCACCGCCTGGGCCTCGGAGGAGGGCACGGACGCTGTGAGCGGGCCATGGAAGAGCCAGGCTCCACCGTTCTTGTCCTGCCGGTACTCGCTGCTCACCACCAGATCGGTGGCCCGGTCGCCGTTGACGTCCCCGACCTGCTCGATCCGCTGGCCGAAGTAGTCCTGGGTCACGTTGCCCTGCAGCGCCACCTCGAGGTCGTCGTGGTCGACGTCGCCGTCGCCCGGGTCGCTGCCCAGGCTCACGCGACCGATGCGGGGAGCGCTCACGGCGAGGTCGGCGAGCCCGTCGCCGTCCTGGTCGCGCAGGAGCCGCACGCACTGCCCGAGGTCGGCGTTGGACGAGGACCCGTACAGTCGGAGGTCCGCGTCGACGAGATCCAGGTCGGAGGTGACGGGGCCACGGATCAGGTAGGCGAAGCCCTTGCCGCCGTCGGCCTCGGGAGCGCCCACGAAGAGCTCGTCGAAGCCGTCGCCGTCGACGTCGTGGCCGCCGTCGACCGAGAAGCCCGCCTCGTCGCCCGCCACCTGCCCGACGAGGGTCACCAGCGCGTCCTGCGGGTCCAGGGAGCCCTCCAGGCCGCTGAACAGGAGGGCACGTCCCTCGGCCCAGTCGCTCGCCGCGTCGGCCCGGGCCCCGACGAGCAGCTCCTGCACGCCGTCGCTGTCCTGGTCGCCCGCGAGCGCGAGCGCGCTGCCGAGGTAGGTGCTGGCGCGGTTGCCGTCGATCACCGCGTCGGCGCCGTCGAGCAGGACCTGATCGCTCACCGGTCCGTAGAGCACGTACGCGCTCCCGGCGTAAGTGGCGCCCGTGGAGCTGTAGCCGGCGCCCACCACCAGGTCGCCGTACCCGTCGCCGTCGAGGTCGCTCGCCGCGAGGGAGCTTCCGGCAGCATCGCCGCTCCCCATGCCGAGGAGCAGCGCGTCGTAGTCGCCGAGCGCGCGGTCGGCGGTGACCGGCCCCAGCAGCAGGTAGGCGGCGCCGGCCGCCGGTCCCATGGTGTCGTCTCCGTACGCGCCGATGAGGAGGTCGAGCTGCCCGTCGCCGTCGACGTCTCCGGGACCGGCGACCGACGAGCCGGCGTGGTCGTCTTCGGACTCCCCCGACAGCCAGAAGTCACCGTCGGCGACCTCCATGTCGCCGGCGGGACCGCATGCCAGCCCCTCGTCGTCGCAGTCGTCGTCGACGCCGTTGCCGCAGACCTCGGCGGCTCCCGGGTGCACGGCGGCGTGCTCGTCGTCGCAGTCCTCCTCGGCCTCCGCGTCGAGGTAGCCCGAGGGCTGCGTGCAGGCCCAGGTCGTGCCGGACGTGTAGCCGTCGCCGTCCACGTCGCCGTACCAGAGGTCCCCCGTGTCGTCCCGCGCGTCGCAGTCCTCGTCCACGGCGTTGCCGCACACCTCGGTGGCGCCGGGAAACACGGTGGCGTCCTGATCGTCGCAGTCGCGCTCGGTCTCCACCTCGAGCCACCCGCTCCCGGGCGTGTCGCAGTGCCAGTCCGAGCCGTCGCTGAAGCCGTCTTCGTCGGCGTCCTCGTAGTACTCGACGCCCTGGTCTTCGTCGCCGTCGCAGTCGTCGTCGAGGCCGTTGCCGCAGACCTCGTCCGCCGCCGGGTTCACCTCGGCCCGGGTGTCGTCGCAGTCGGTGCGGCCACCGGCGAGGTAGCCGCTGGGTTGGGTGCACGCCTCGGTGGTGTCGGTCTCCGAGGGGTAGCTGTCGCCGTCGCGGTCCGCGTACCAGGTGTCGGCCGCGTCGAGGCCGTCGCAGTCCCCGTCCACCCCGTCACAGGGGACGTCTTCGCCCGCGGGGTTCACGTCGGGATCGTCGTCGTCGCAGTCGTCGTCGTCGCGGCTGAAGCCGTCCGGAAGGCTGCAGGCCGCCTCGGTGTGGTCGGGGTCGCCGTAGCCGTCGCCGTCCTCGTCGGCGTAGAACTCCATGCCGTCTTCGTCCGCGCCGTCGCAGTCTTCGTCGATGCCGTTGCCGCACACCTCGGTCGCGTCCGGGTGCACGTCGTGGTCGTCGTCGTCGCAGTCCCAGCCCTGGCTCTCGATCAGCAGGATGTGGTCTGCAGGCCGCTCGGTTCCCACGCGGGTGGTCGCCTGGCCCGCGTAGCCGTCGCCGTCGAGATCCGGGTACCAGGTGTGGCTCTCCTGGTCCTCGATCGGCTCGCCGTCGTCGTCGACGTGGCCCGGTGTGTGGTCCGTCAGGTCCTCCCAGGCCTCTTCGTCGACCCCGCCATGGGTCTCGTTGAAGTCGTCCTCCACCGGCGAGGGTTCGTAGCGCAGACCTTCCACCAGCCCGCAGGCCGCCCACAGCAGCACCCACATGTTCGCTCCCTCGGAGGAGCGAGTGCGGCTGCCTGGCCAGACCGATCGGCCGCCGCTCCGTTAGCCCCTCCCCGTGATCATCCTCCGCTACGACCGCGGCACGCTGCTCCTCGACGGCGTGCCGGAAGACCAGATGCCCCTGGGCTTCCGCTGGGACGATCGCGTCCAGCGCCCGCGTGCCCACGGCCTGCACTACCGGGACACGGTGCTCGGCTACCACGCGGCGTCGGCGGACTACCGCGACGATGCGCGGCAGTGGCCGGTCCTCCAGCTCGAGCACCAGACCCAGAAGACCGCGCGCGGCTACCAGACCGAAGCCGTCGACAGCTGGCGGGCGGCGGGCCGCAAGGGCGTGGTCACCCTCCCCACGGGCACCGGGAAGAGCTTCGTCGCCGAGCTCTGCATCGCCGACGCCCAGCGCCCCACCCTCGTCGTGGCGCCCACCATCGATCTGGTCAACCAGTGGGTCGCCGTGCTGTCGTCGGCCTTCGGCATCGAGGTCGGCATGCTCGGGGGCGGCAGCCACGAGGTGCGTGACATCACGGTCTCGACCTACGACTCCGCCTACCTGCACGCCGATCGGTACGGCGATCGCTTCGGCCTCGTGATCTTCGACGAGGTGCACCACCTGCCGAGCGAGGCCTACGCCCAGGCCGCGGAGATGTGCCTCGCGCCGTTCCGGCTGGGGCTGTCGGCCACGCCCGAGCGCGCCGACGGTCTGCACCAGGAGCTCGAGCGCCTGATCGGCCCCTTCTGCTTCGAGCGCGGCATCCAGGACATGCGCGGAGAGTTCCTCGCCGACTACGAGGTCCGGCGCTTCGAGGTGGAGCTCACCCCCGACGAGGCCGACCGCTACCTCGAGGCCCGGGCGGCCTACCGGGACTTCCTGCGTGGCCGCCGGATCTTCATGGGCGGCAAGAACGGGTGGGGCCGCTTCCTCCGCGAGGCCTCTCGCTCCACCGCCGGCCGCGCGGCGCTCTCCGGGCACCGCGAGGCGCGTCGCATCGTGCACCAGGCCTCGGCCAAGCTCGACGCCCTCGACGAGATCCTGCAGAAGCACGCCGACGGGCGGGTGATCGTCTTCACCAACGACAACGCCACGGTCTACCGCATCTGCCGGACCTTCCTCGTGCCCTGCATCACCCACCAGACCGACGCCAAGGAACGGCGCGCCATCCTGGAAGGCTTCCAGGACGGCACCTACCGGGTCGTGGCCACCTCCCGGGTGCTCAACGAAGGCGTCGACCTGCCCGCCGCGGACGTGGGGGTGGTGCTGAGCGGCACGAGCACGGTCCGCGAGCACGTGCAGCGCCTCGGGCGCATCCTGCGGCCCGGTCAGGACAAGCAGGCCGTGCTCTACGAGGTCATCACCCTCGACACCACCGAGGAGGCCGCCAGCGAGCGCCGTCGGGAGCACGATGCTTACCGGTGACATGGTGCGCGTGCGCTCCAACGGCAAGCACCTCGTGCCCGGCTACCTCAAGCCGGACGGCGAGCGGCACCTGGAGAAGGCGTCGGAGGTGCTCGGCATCTACCGCCAGGCCATCGACGCCCGCTGGAAGCGGCACCAGGTCCACGAGGCGCTCGGCGAGCTGGTGGGCGAGGCGGTGGACCACAAGATCAGCCGCGGCCTCGCCAGCCTGCTGGAGAAGCGCGCCACCTGGGACGTCGACCCGGAGGTCGACCCCGCCGCGTTGCGCGCCCGCATGTTCCAGGCGGCGGCCAGCGAGCCCTGCCTGGCCACGGCCGACCGGGTGTACGAGGAGACCGCCGCCGACCTCGGGTTGAGCGTGCCGCGGCTGCGCGAGCTGCTCTTCGCCGACCTCAAGGGCGAGCAGCGCCTGTTCGAGCTCGAGCTCCCCACGGCAGGCGCCCTGCTCCACCGCTACAACGCGGGCCTGGTCCAGGCGTGCCTCCTCAAGGCCGAGGCGGTCACCATCCACCTGCGCCAGCCCAGCCCCGAGCGGGCCCGGCAGCTCTTCCGGAACGTCAAGTTCCACGGCCTGATGTACCGGGTCACGCCAGAAGCGGACGGCTACGTGCTGCACCTCGACGGCCCCGCGTCGCTGCTGCGTCTGAACACCCGCTACGGCATGTCGCTGGTGCGCTTCTTTCCGTCGCTCCTGTTGCAGGAGCGCTGGGAGCTGACGGCCGAGGTGCGCTGGACCAAGCGCCGGCTGCGCAAGACCCTCACGCTCTCGTCCGAGCTCGGCATGCGCTCCCACGCCAAGGACACGGGCGCCTGGGTGAGCCGCACCGCGGAGTGGTTCGAAGACCGCTGGGCGCGGCTCGACACCGACTGGAAGCTGAGCCGCGAAGGCACGCCCATCGACCTGGGTGGCCACGGTGTGGTGGTGCCCGACTTCACCTTCCGCAAGGGCCGAAGGGTGGCCTACATGGAGATCGTCGGCATCTGGCGACGAGCCTGGCTCGCCAGCCGCGTGAAGCTCCTGAAGCAACACGGGCCGGGCAACCTGGTGTTGGCGGTGTCCAGCAAGCTGGTGGGAAGCAAGGAGAAGCTCGGCACCTTCCAAGGCGTCGTCGTGCCCTTCAAGGAGATCGTGCCGGCGAAGGACGTGCTCGCGGCGGTCGAAGCGCGAGCCCGGACAGAACGTGGTTCCCCTTCGCGTTAGCGTGGGCCTGTGGACTGGCGCTCCCTACGCATCGTGGCCTTCGACACCGAGACCACGGGCCTGAACCCCTTCGATGGCGATCGCGTCATCGAGTTCGCGGGCGTGGCGATGGACGTCGACGAGGGCGGCCGTGTGGCGGGCGTCACCGAGCACCACTTCCTCGTCAACCCCGAGATGCCCATCCCGGCGAAAGCCACCGAGATCACGGGCATCCACGACGACATGGTCGCCGACGCCCCGACCTTCGACAAGGTGGCGCACGAGGTTCGGCGGTTGCTGGGCGACTCCATCTGCGTCGCGCACAACTTCGCCTTCGACCGTGCCTTCCTGTCGATGGAGCTCAACCGCCTGGGGCTCTCGTGGCCGGACCCGCTCGCCGAGGTCGACACGGTCGATCTCTCCATCCGGTACTTCTCGGATGCGCGCGGCCACAAGCTCGAGCAGGTGGCCAACCGCCTCGACGTGACCCTCGACGGGGCCCACCGCGCCACCAACGACGCCGAGGCGTGCGGGCGGTGTTTCGTCGAGATGTCCCGTCGCTTCGACTGCCCGCCGGCGCTCGGAGGCCTGCTCGACTGGGCCGACGCTCTGGGCCGCCCCCCCGACACCGGCCACTTCGTGCGCAGCCAGGATGGGCCGGTGCTCTTCGCCGCGGGTCCGCACGAGGGCGAGCTGGTGGAACACCACCCGGTGCACCTGCACTGGATGCTCATGGCGAAGGAGCGGCACGAGGGCGCGTGGCGGTCGCGCTTCCCGGAGTCCGTGCGCCGCTGGGTCGAGCGCTACCTCCGCGTGCGGGGCTCCGGCCGCGCTCGTCAGAACGCCAAGACCTTCGGGCCGACCGACTGGGTCATCGACAGCCAGGCGCTCCCGCTGCCGGAGCGGCTGGTCGCGCGCCGTTAGAGCTCGCCAGGCGGCGTGCCCCAGTCCACCTCGGGCCAGCCCCGCTTCCGGGCGCGGCGCTTCAGCCGCGGGTCCGGGTCCACGATGCGCGGTCGGCCCACGAGCTCCAGCAGAGGGCTGTCGGACGCCGAGTCCGTGTAGAACGCGCAGTCGGCCAGGTCCACGCCGCGCGCGGACGCGTAGCGTCGAGCGTGGTCCACCTTGCCCGGACCAAAACACAGGGGCTCGATGGCCTTGCCCGTGAACACGCCGTCCCGGACCTCGAAGGTGTTGCAGAGGGCCGCGTCGAGCTCGAGCAGCGCCACGGTCTTCTCGCTCATGTAGGCCGAGCTGCTCGTGAGCAGCACGCACGGCTCGCCCGCAGCCCGGTGCTCGGCCAGCGCGCGGTTCGCGCCGGGGCGCACGAGCCTGGCGATCTCGGCGTCGAAGAAGGCGTGCGTGCGCGCTCGCAGGGTCGCCTCGTCCTCCCCTTCGAGGGCGGCGACCGCGGAGCGCACCGCATCCTCGAGCCGCGCCGCGCCCAGCCCGTAGCGCACCATCCACCCTGCGGCGACGAGCGCCTGCAGCCGTCCGATGTGGCCAGCTCGGAGCTCGGCCCGCACCCAGAGCTTCGCGGAGTTGACCGCGATCAAGGTCTTGTCGAGATCGAAGAACGCAATGCCCATCGAGCGCGCGGTTATCCTGCCGCCGTGCTGACGTCTCTGCTCCTCACCGGCTGCGCGGCCCTCTGGAACCCGCAGATCCAGGAACAGCGCGAGCTGGTGTACCAGCTGGACCGCGAGGTCATCGCGCTCAAGGAGATCAACGCGCAGCTGACGCTGAACGCCGGGGGCTGCGATGCGGGGCAGGGCGAGCCCGACCCGATCTACTCCGAGCTCCACCAGGTCTTCACGAGCACCCGGATCGAGGTCGCGCGGCAGGGCCGCACCACCCAGGTCACCATCCCGGGCGACGAGCTCTTTGCGCCGGGCAGCACCATCCGCATCCGAAGCGAAGCCGAGATGGTGCTCGATCTGCTGTCCACCGCGCTGAAGCTGCATCCCCTGCGGCCGGTCCTCATCGAGGGCCACACCGACGACACGCCCATCTCCGGCTCGATGAAGCGCAAGTACGCCACGAACTGGGAGCTCGCGGCTGCCCGTGCGGCGGTGCTCACCCGGGAGCTGGCCGAGGAGTGGGGGGTCGACGCGAGCCGCATCACCATCGCGGGGCGCGGTCCCTTCGACCCCATCGCCGACAACAGCACGCCGGAGGGGCGCGCGGCCAACCGACGCGTGGTCGTGCACATCCTTCCCGAGGAGACCCCATGACGCTGCTTCTCTGGCTCGCCTGCTCTGGCGCGGGCAACGAGAGCGCCGACAGCTCCTCCGACGTACCTTGCCCCGAGGCCTGCGACGACCTGGTGGCCAGCGGGGTCGACGTCGTGGGCCTCTGGACGATGGACTTTGGCGGCTCCTTCTACGACAAGGACGTCGACTGCACGGGGGTGGGCTTCTCCGAAGACGTCAAGAGCATCCTCGGCGGAACGATGGAGATCCGAGGACGGAGCCCCGCACCGCTCTACGGCATCCTGAACGACGACGAGGAGCACCTCCTGGCCGGCTCGGAGAACGAACAGGGCGGCATGGTGTTCGCCGGCCCCTACGAGAGCGGTGGCTTCACCCTGACCCTGGCCTTCGGGGGGCTGGCCTTCGACGACGTGTACCGCCAGAAGACCGTGATCGAAGGCTTCGGCTACGCCGGCGTGGATCTCACCGGTGACGGCGAGATCGAGTGCGGCGTGCGTGGCGACCTCACCATGCTGAAGAGCGGTTCGTAGCGCTCGCTCAGCCCAGCAGCGCCGCCACGGCCTCCCGCGCCCGGTCCTGCGCTGCGTTGCGGTGCATCAGCCACTCCATGTGGGCGTCGGGTCCGACCGCGTTGGCGATGCCGAGGCAGCAGGCGAACGGCACCCCGGCCTGCGCGCACGCCACCGCCACACCGTAGGCCTCCATGTGCTCGACCTGCCAGCTGTCCGCGAGGCGCTGGGTGAGGGTGGGATCGGTGGTGATGGCCGACACCGTGAGCACGTCGTGCTTCTCGGCGGCGATGGCGGAGGTCATGCGGGGGTCGCAGACCAGCGGGACCGGGGGCCGAGGGACGTAGCCCAGGCCCATGGCCGCCACGCTGGGCGACAGGCCCACCCGCCGAGCCGCGATCGGCTCGCCGATGGCGGGGCCGTCCGGGTACGAGCCCGCGGTGCCCAGGAGCAGCACGGCGTCTGGCCGGCGCTGGGCGAGCAAGGTCGCCATGCGCGCGGCCACCACCACCGGTCCGACGCCGAGCGCCTCGCCGGCCAGGGGCCCGAGCTCTTCGCGCGTGGCAGCTACGACCATCAGCACGTGGGGAATGCGCCTCCGTGCCGCAGTCTACGCGGGGCGGCGCTTCGGGTCAGGCGGCGCTGTAGGCCTTCACCGCCCGACGGCCGGTCGAAGCGGCCTCGTCGACGGCTTCCGGCGCCTCACCCGATGGGGCGTGGTCGGTCTCCTGCAGCGCCTCGCGCGCCTGGGCTTCCAGGCGCGCCGCGCTCACGGCCAGGTCGTCGCCGCTCACGCGGAGGCGTCGTGCGAGGCGGAGTTGCCGCTCGGGCGTCATGCCCGCGGTGGGGCCGAGCTCGACCTGGGCGTCGACGGCGTAGCGGCGCCCGTCGGGACCGGTGGTCATCTGCGTGGCCGTGGCACGGGTGACGCCGCCGGTGGCCGCCTGGGTCATGGCCGCGCGGCGGCGCACCTGGTCGTCTTGCTGGCGGAGCCGATCGAGCTCGGCTTCCTGGTCCTCGGAGAGGGCCTGGTCGTTGAGGCCGAGCTCGCTCAAGCGTTCGACCCGGCGCACCGCGTCGACGGAGAGCTCCACCGCGACGCCGTCTTCGGTCGGCTGGCCGGGAGCGGCGTCTTCGACGTGGGCGCTCGGATCGAGCACCTGGGGCGGGATGTGGGCGGCGGCGGAGATGCGCATGGGTCTGTCGAGGTCGAGCCCGGAACAGCTAGTCCCTCGTCTCCCGCTACGGATCAGGGCGCCGTGTCCATGAGGCCGCAGGGATCCCCTGGATCGGGAGCCCCCATGCGGATCGGCTTGTGGCCGGCCACCGGCACGCGATCGAAGGCGGGGTGTGCGCGAGGGCCCCAGGCCACCAGGTACCGTCCGGGGGGCGCGGTCGGGCAGCCGGGGTCCGAGGGCAGGCGGTGCACGGCGAAGGGCGATCCGTCCTCGTGGACCACCTCCCACGGCGGAGCGATCGAGCCGGCGGGGGCGACGAGCCAGGTGCGCCACGCCGCGGGGTCGGCGGTGCTCTCGAGCTGCGCCATGGGGCACCAGAGCCCGACGCGCTGGTCGAGGCTCAGCAGGCGGTCCCCGTCCACGGACTGGGCGCAGATCCATCGACTCGTACGCTCCAGGTCGGGGAGACCGGGGGCCTCCACGGCCAGGCGCCGGCCGAGCTCTCCGGTCTTGGACATGCTCCAGACGGCCAGCGCGGCGGCTGCGATCCGTGCCGGAGGAGCGCTCGCCCCCGCGACCGCGATCGCGGCCACAGGGGTGAAGGCCACGACGTGGCGGCGCTCCGACCAGACCACGAGGGTGGCGACGGCCGGGAGCGCGGGCACGAAGAGCAGCCAGCGTCGCCTTCGGACGGCGACGAGGCCGCCGAGCACCATCCAGGCGAGTCCGTCGGGGCTGTGCTCCGCGGTGCGCGCGGCGTGGACCGCCAGGCGCTCCAGGGGCCCCATGTCCACGTACCTGGCCGCGAGCTTACGAGGCAGGTAGGGCGGTGGCTCCTCCGCGGACAGGCCATCGACGGCCATGGCGGTGCGCTCCGTCCAGGGCTGCACGGCGCCCAGCGTGCCGCCCAGCGCTAGAGGCCACACACAGGCGCCGGTCAGCGCGGCCAACGCGACCCTCCGACGCCCCGCCAGGAGCGCAGCGCCCAGCGCTGCGACGAGCACGATGGCGCCCGGTTCCCGGAGCATCCACCCGACGACGGCCAGCGTGAGCGCGGGCCCCCACGCGCGGCGCAGCAGGGCTCCGGCCAGGGCGGTGTTGACCAGCACGTAGAGCGCGTCGGGTTGGAGCTGCACGCCGAAGAGCCCCAGGTCGGGAAGGACCAGCGTCAACACGCCCGCCGCCACCGCGCCCACACCGAGCGGCCGCGCGGCCCACCAGGCGGTGACCGGGAGGAGCGCCGCGGCGATCCAGGAACAGGCGAGACCGGCGTCGACGGGGAGGTGGGTGCGCCCGGCCAGCCACGGATACAGCGGCACCGCCGCGGGGGCGTTTCCAGCTCGGAGGTCGAGGGCCGTCAGGCCCCAGAGCGCGGGATCGGGGCCCAGAGGGCCGAAGAGCCCGAAGGCATGCTGTAGCGCGAGCACCCGCAAGGCGCCGAACACGGCGAACGCGGCCGCCCACCTCACCTCAGCCGCCGGATGCCGATGGCGACCGCCACGGCTGCGGCCACCGTGGCCGCCTCGACCGCCCAGGGCCGGAGCGCACTCGGCTCCAGGAGGCTCAACAGGAAGCCAGCGTGGTCGATCTGGAAGCTGCCGAACCAGGGATCTGCGGCGATGGCCTTCTCGGCCGACCAGGGCCAGGCCCAGGGCACCCCATACGCCGGGTCGTCCCCCGGGTTGCCGGTGCTGAAGTCCATCGGGACGTGGACCACGGCGGCGGCAACGGTGAACACCCGCGGCGCGAGGCCGCGCACGAGCAACGCGAGCAGGCAACCGATCGCCAGGGCGCCGAGCAGGGAGTGCGTGGGTTCCCGGTGCCAGCCCACGGGCGTTCCGAGCGCGACCCCGATGAGCAGGTCGAGGTCGGGCGCGACGCTCGCGAAGGCGACGACCCCGACCCGGCGGGGATCGAGGCGTGGCGCCCAGGCAGCGTAGGCACAGACGCAGACTCCGACGTGGGCGAGGGGGGAGGGCACGGGCCGATGGTAGCGGCTCAGGCCCCGTCGTCGCGCCAGAGCACCCACGCGCCACCTGCGGTGGCCAGGGCCGAGACCGCCGCGAGCGCGCCGAAGAGCTCGCTGGTGCCGGTGACGGCGAGCAGCGGAGAGGCGATGCCCATCGCGACCAGGGCGCCGAGCCCGTGGGAGACGGCCGGCATCAGCGCCTGCGCGGCGTTCTTCACGTCGTCGGGGGAGCGCTCGGTGAAGAGGGCGACCGAGGCCATCCACCAGGCGCCGAAGGTCAGCCCGTGCAGCGACTGCGCGGCGATGAGCAGCCACTCCGAGTCCGCCATCGCGGTGAGGATCCAGCGGGGCACGCCGGCGGCCAGCCCCACCAGGTAGAGCGCCGCCGGCCCGCGCGCCATGAGCCGGTGCGCCTGCGCCATCACGCCGACCTCCACGGCGACGCCCACCGCGAAGCCTGCGCCCGTGGCGAAGGCCGAGAAGCCCTGCTGGTCCACGTGCAGGGAGAACAGGAAGTTGAACACCGCGCTGGTGATGCCGTGGAGCAACCCGACCGCCAGGAGCGACATCAGCAGACGGTGTCCGGCCAGGCGTCGCAGCGCGGTCCAGAGGCGTGGAGTCGGCGGCGCCTGCACCCTGGGGAGGCGCGAGCTCACCAGGGCCGAGGCTGCACACAGGACCACCCCGACCGCCATCGGCAGCCGCGGCATCTGCTCGAAGGCGGGCCCGGCGCCGAGCACGATGACGAGGAAGGCCAGCGATCCCCAGAGCCGAACCCGGCCGTAGCTCTCCCGAGCGCGTCCCAACACGCGCACGGTGAGCACGTCCACCATCGGGATCTGCGGTCCGCGTGCCAGGCCGAAGAGGCCGATCGAGGCCGCCAGCCAGCGCCAGTCGGGCGCCAGCGCCATGCCGAGCGTGGCGAGGGCCGCCAGGGAGCAGCTCGCCACCAGCACCTCGCGGGCCGAGCCGGTCCGGTCGGCGAGCGAGGCCCACGCGGGACCGCCCAGCACGCTGCCGAGCGGGAAGAGGGCCACACAGAGCGCGACCTGCTGGGCGCTCGCGCCGGCTTCGACCAGCACCACGGCCAGGTACGGCACCACGGCGCCGAGCACCCCGATGGCGCAGACGTACCAGGCGATGAGCAGCGCGCGGGGTGACAAGGCCCCCCGCTATCGCGTCAGACGCGCCGTCCGACCCCCCAGGCCACGGCGAAGCACGCCGCGATGCCCGCAGGGATGGTGAGCCACAGGCTGACACCAAAGCCCGCCGGGAGCGTGCCGAAGAGGATGGCGATGGCGCCGCACGCCAGGGCATAGGGCAGCTGGGTGCGCACGTGTTCGACGTGGTCGCAGTCCGCGCCCGCGCTGGAGAGCACCGTGGTGTCGCTGATGGGGCTGCAGTGGTCGCCCCAGCAGGCGCCCGCGAGCACGGCGCCGCTGGAGGCCAGGTGGATCACCATGTCGTCGCTGATGCCGAAGGACAGCGGCAGGACCAGAGGGATCAGGATGCCCATCGTGCCGAAGCTCGTGCCCGTGGCGAAGGCGGTGGCCGACGCGACCACGAAGGTGAGCGTGGGCAAGAGCGCGGGGTTCAGGCTGTCGCCGAGGGTGGCCACCAACACGTCGGCCGCACCGAGCGCGCCCATCGCGGATCCGAGCGACCACGCCAGGAACAGCACGCAGAGCGCTTCGAAGAGCTGCGTCATGCCCTTCATCGCGGCGTCCAGCGCGGCCATCGGGGTCAGCACACGGCTGGCGGACGCCAACAACACCGCCACGACCGTGCTCGACAGGCTGGCCTGGAGCATCGCGTCGTAGCCGTCCGCGTTTCCGAGCACCTCGAAGAGCTTGGCGTCGGCCGGGAGGCCCTCGGAGCCGTCGACCCAGAGCTTGCCGAAGGTCACGCCGATGAGCACCGCGATCGGCAGGATGCCGAGCAGGACCTTGGACACGCTGGTGTCCAGCGGGGAGAGCTCCACCGCGGCGTGTTCGCTGCGAGCGCGGACCTCGGCGTCGTGCATCGGTCCGAAGTCGCGCCCGGACAGCGCGATGGCGCCCACGAAGAAGATCGTGAAGATGCAGTAGCTTCGGTACCCGATGCCTTCGACGAAGAACGCGTACGCGTCCATGGTCTGGCCGGCGGCCTCCAGCCCGTCCTTCATCAGCCCCACCTCGTAGCCGACCCACGTCGAGACCAGCGCGATGCTGGCGATCGGCGCGGCGGTGGAGTCCACGATGTAGGCCAGCTTCGCGCGGGAGATGCCGAGCCGATCGCAGAGGCCGCGCATCGACGAGCCTACGATCAAGCAGTTCGCGTAGTCGTCGAAGAACA
>Ga0114932_10000817_pt1 | contig 36730 bp, 41 predicted proteins | sample 2SBtaG_2_FD_87286 | JGI IMG/M metagenome (GOLD analysis project Ga0114932, IMG submission 87286) | Deep subsurface microbial communities from Kolumbo volcano to uncover new lineages of life (NeLLi) - 2SBTROV12_ACTIVE470 metaG | ecosystem: Environmental > Aquatic > Marine > Volcanic ...
AAATAAATTTTCTATATTTTTAAAACCTGCTTTTGATAATATGTCAGCCATTTCAATAGCTTGAACACTTGCAGCACCTGCCGCTTGATTAACAACATCATACATTTCACTTAAATCATTTATACCAACTTTACCAGCCTGATTTAATTCTAATATGCCTGATAGTTGATCATAAATAGCACCAGCGATTTCTTTTCTGTATTTAGCAGCTTCATTTGCTAAGGCTTTTCCTTCACCATTAACAATTAATTCAATGTTCTCCGCTAATTGTTTATCAGTAAAATCTTTTAACTCTTCAGGAAATTGTGCTCTTAATTCTTTTAAAGCACTTTTCACATTAGCTATTTCTTTTTGTGATCCTGATTTTGTTATTTGTTCAATAAGAGCAATCATTCTACCCCTTACAGGTGCAGAAAACTTAGGATCGTTAAATATATCAACTAAATAACCTCTTTCTATTCTATCTCTTATACTTCCTGGTTCTGCTTTTAATTTTCCTGTCTTTAACCATTCTTCGTAGGCTTTTTCTCCATATGCAGCTTTAACTTGTTTTGCATCAGCCGCACCTTTTGCAAGTCTTCCTATACCTCTTGTAATTGCATTACCTACTAACGAAGCACCACCACCCAACGCAAATTCAAGTCGACCTCTGTTTCTAATTTCTTCTGCTGATTCTGAAGAAATATCTCTCATGTATTGTTGAGCTTCGTTTAAAGTATTACCAACATAAGCACCGGCACCAGCACCTAAAGCAGGTATACCAAATTTTGCAGTTGTTCTTAAACCTTTTTGAGCTACATTAGTAGCACCAAATAAACCTTTTAAACCATGTGCTTTTCCGTAAAGACCTTTTCTTAAAAATTTACCAAATTTTGTTTTATCTCTTAATGCTCCTTCAAAAGCTCTTTGACCAGCCACCTCACCAACAATTGATGAAAGTGTTACCGATCCATATTCTCCAACAAAATCACCAAAAAAATCTTCTACCTCAACACCAGCAGCATCTACTGCAAGTAAATTTTTACCAGGTTGTCCAATTTTTTCTCTACCTTTTGGTGTTAATAAAAAGTTTCCTAATTTATCAACAACATAACCATCTTTTCCTACATTTTTTTCTAAGGCTTTTGCTCTTTCTTGAAAATTATCACCAGATAATCGCATTCTTAAAAGATTACCTTGAACACCTGTTTTATAGTCAGCACCTTTAAACTTTCCAGACTCATTAAATATACTTTTTTGTTTTTTTGGAACTAACGAGTCACTTCTTTTTCTTGCGTAAGAACTTGCTTCTGGCTCACTATCAAATGTAGGTAAAGATTCTCCAGTTAAAGGGTCTATAGCACCATTCTTCCTTACATAATCTTCTAAAAAATTTTGATTATACTGACCGCCAGTGGTATTAACAGTTGGAATCGTTATCCATTTTCCATTATCCATTTGAAATGTCGTGCTTCTTTCTGAATAATTTTCTCCAGTATCTTTATCTTTATATATTCTTCTACCTTTTTTTGTTAAAAGATTTTTATTTTTAATGATTTTGCCAGTGCTTTTTCTTTCACCTTGTAAAGTATTGCGAACTTTTGATTCTTCTTCAGGGTTTAAGTTTTCTTCTTTTTGAATAACTTTGTAATACTCCCCGTCAGCACCTTTATAAAATTTTTCAACAGCCATTAAGACCCTCCAATTAAATCAATTGTTCTAACAATTTTATCTTTTGGTATGTCGCTTTGACTTATTTCTTGAAATTGTAATCTACTTGATTTAGGAGTTGAAAATTCAGTTCCTCCTCTTTTCATTTCACTAGTTAAATTTTCTTCTGCTTTTAATATTTCATCAAGGTATCCACTTTGCTCTCCTTGTGCATATAGAGCTTGTAATGCAACATTTGCATTTTTAGAAGGTGTTTCAAATATTTTAATAAGTTGATCTAATGCTATATACACAGATGTAATGTCACTAAATGTACCTAAAACATTAACAATATCATCGGCTCTTTTTCTATCAGCGTCAGATATTGTTCTGTTAGATTCACCTAGTAATGTTGTAATGTTTTGTGCAGTAAATCTTTTTGCCCATCGACTTAATACTTCGGCAGCTATTTCTTTAGATTCTTCTGTTAAAATTGGTTGACCATATTCATCAGTAAGTACTTCACCTGATTCAGAGTTTATTTCAAATTTTATGTCTATATCTCTTCTTCTAGTTTCTCCACTTAAAGCGTTAATACCTCTAATAACTTTATTTGTTTCTTGTCCTAATCCCACAGTATCTGGACCAATTAAATTTTTAACTTCATTAAGTTCATCTTGAGTTTGCTGAGAATAATTTTCTGCTTTATAAATTTCTGAAAGAATAGGAGCTATATTTAAATCAGCTTTAAATTTAGAATCACCTTCTTCATTTTCTAACAACCTTACATCATATTTTAATCTTTCATTAGAAGCTGTAGAATACATTCCAGGTAATTCTATTTTAAATGCTTTTTTAAAAGTAAGGGGTGAGCCTGTTTCTCCTTCTTCTAAAGCGGCATAATTTTTAGCTATCTTTGATAAAGTTAATTGATTGTTAAGTTCAGCTTCTCTTATTTCTGCTTGAGAAGGGCCACTTAAATCTCTTCCTGCTAATATAGCTTCTCTCGTAAACACTTCATCAGCAAATTGTGCTGGTCCAAATTCATATCCAGCTTTACTCATTTCTTGTATTTCAAAAGGAGTAATAGGAACAGGTGTTAATTCATAAGGATCGTTTGTTCCTGATTTTCTAAAAGCTAATTGTTGTGTGTTAGCGGCTTGCTGATCTTCGTATTCCATTCTTGCTAAATTTTTTGTTGCTTGATATCTAGTGTCTGTTCCACCAGGATCAAAATAATCAATTGGCATAGTTCCAGCTACAGCTTCAGCATACTCCTCTGCTCTTGGTGTTTGACCACTTGTTGTTCCTTCTTCATCTGGATACCCTGTAAGAAATTTTGCTGCTTTATCACCACCCATATAACCCAAAGTTGCCGGAATAGCTTTGGCTAAGGGTTTTAATACTTTATTAACTTTTCCTACCGGAGTTAATAAACCTAATCCAGTTCCTGCTACCTGACCAACTCCTCTTGCTATATTTTGAAAACTAGACGCTTTTTCTGGTGGTAAATCTTGACCTCTTAATAATTTTAAAGTATCAGCAAAATCTGCTTTAGATGTATATGTAAACGGGTCTTGTTGTAATTCACTTAATGATTCTGTATCCATATTAACAACAGCATCAGCAGCTTCCCCAGTTCTTCCTGTTTGCTCTTTAAATACTTCATACAATAAAACATTTGTTTCTGGGGTATTATCAATAGCAACTTCAGCTCCACCTAAAGGTTGAAACAATAATCCACCTGTCTTTTTATCTTTTCTTGTATTCTTTTTTATCCATTTTTTAAATTCTTTAGCGTCATCAAATTCTGCTAATTCATCTTTTTTTACTTCTTTTGGTTTTTTCTTTTTTTCTTGTCCGGATAATGCAGCTATACTTTTTGTAAGATTATTTAATCTATCTTGTATTTCTAAAGGTTGAGAATCTGAAATGATAGCATCAGTTCCACCTCCTGCAAGAACAACATCTTTTGGTAAATTTGCAGAACGCTCTTCAGCATTATCCATAGCGTTAATAACTGATGGCCCAACCGCTCCTAAACCTAAAATACCCATTGCTGCTCTTCCCATTGGGGAAAAACCTACTACTTTTCCAGCAGGGCTTTTAGCAAATTTACTTGCCATGTTTAATATTTTTGGTTTTATAATTGGTGGGTTATTCATAATTTATTATCCAAAGAAATAATTGTAAGCGTTATTAAAGAATCCACCTTCGCCTCCAGTTTCTCCCGTAGGAAATTGAGAAGTGTAACTTGGATTACCAAATGTTTGTTGCATTGGGCTTGGGCCTTGTGGTTGGAGCATACCATAACTCATTGTATTAGGAGACATTCCTAAGAACCCTTGTTGATACGCAGTTCTGTTTAATGGGTCCATATATATACTCATAGCGTTTGATCTTTGCGTATCATAAACAGCTTGTTCAAAAGCTCTTGCTCTTTGTCCAGCAGAAGTTAAAGCATTAATGTCATTAAATTGTAATCCTTGTAAATTATTACCATATTGATTAAATGCACCACCAAGATTTGCCATTGCAGGAGCAAAGTTTCCTAAACCTTGTCCTAAACCTGTGTAGTTAGTTCCTAAATTACCAACACCTGTTGATAAATTAGATAATAAAGCTGCTAAGCCACTTCTTGTTTGTCCAAAGGATTGACCTAAATTAGCCATAGTTGGGGCACCTGTTCTTAATGCCTGTTGTTCTAAGTTAAATTGATTTTGTGCTTGATTAAATGCTGTGCCTAATCCTCTTTCAATAGCATCTTGTCTTGCTTCTTGTTGTTGTTTTTGTAGTTGTAAACCTAATAAACCTGCTCGTGCAGAACCTCTTAAACCAGCACCGGCAGCTTGGGTATTTAAGTCTGTTATTTTTTGATTATAAAATTCATCTACATCTTCTAATTGATTTTCTAGAACAGCATTAACATATGGATTCATATAATAGTTAGCTGCTCTTTGATCAAAAGAACCAAGTCCAGCGTTAAGCATATTAATCGCTTCGTAAATTCCTCTTTCAGTTGGTTGTAGTCCACTTCTTGCTAAGTTAGCAGCGTCTCTTAAACCCATAACTGCTTCGCCATAAAGAGGATAAGCATCTCTCATTACAGCAGCACCTTCTCCAATAAAAGGAAGAGCACCTTCAGTTACTTCTATTCCCCTATTAAAGTAAGGTAAATAAGAACCTACTCCCACTGAGGTTAAATCTAAAGCTCTTTGCTCTAAAGGGTTAAATGGAGCAATTTGAGTTGTAAGTGCTTCAATTGGAGGGGGATTAGAAGAAACAGCATAGGCTTGATTAAATAAAAATTCTTGAAGAGCCCTTATGTAAGGGTCAGCCATTTGATATGCAACCTCACCTTGAGGTATATAATCTGTTGCGAGAGGTAATCCCGTTGTAGATGTTTCATCAACCATTATGCATTCTCCAAACTATTCATTAATTCATACATTTTTCTAACACCTTGAGCTCTATTTCCATTACCGGCTCCTTTAACAGCTTTAGCTGTCATAACAAACTCACCATCTGATAATCTTGCTGGTATAGAATCACTTGTTCCTGTTCCTGGCCCATTAGCTGCACCGCCGTTTATTAAATTAGCTACACCACCAGCGGCATAACCCATTCTAGGTGTGTTAATTGGAACATTAGGTTGTGCGTAAGTAGGATATAATTGATTAGGATCAATTGTTTTAAATTTTCCACCTAATTGATTTTGTATATCCATTCTCGCTTGTGCGTTTCTTGCTTGTGCATTTGTTTGTGCATTTCTAATTGGTAAATTAGTTGGCTGTTGTAATGCTCTTACAAGCATAAGCATTCTTATAGATTCTGGTTTTAATTTACCATCATCATCATAGACATCAGATTCTTTATCATTTAATTTTCCTATAAAATTAATAATATCTTCATCACTAATTTCTGTCATACCAGAATCATTTTTTATTTGTTCTTTATATGGATTGTTAATTATATCAGCGTAAGTGTTTGATGTTTGATCAAATTGACCAATGCTTCCCATACCACTTGATAAACCAATATTAGGAATTTGTTCAAAACCACCACCAAGTAATTCAGAACCTAAATAATTTTTTAATTGCATATCTGCATATTGATCAGCTTGAGGAAAACCTAGTGCATCCATTAATTTACCTTGAACATACATTCCTGCTACATTTGATAATGTATTTTGTAAGTTTTCTGAATTTCCAGCTAAAGAAGTTATACCTTGTCCTATGTTTTGTAGACTAGGCATAGCTTGTGCTTGACCAGAACCACTTTTTCCTGAAAGTAAATCAGGAACAGAACCAATTCCATAACCAGCACCAGCTCCCAAAAGTCCCTTACCAAGATTACCAAGTGCTTTAAATTTTCCAAAAGGACTCATAAGACCGGCAATTCCTCCAGCAGTTGTTAAAACACCTCTAAGAGGATTATTTTTCATATCTTTTGATAATCCGCTTTTAGGAGACATATAAGCATCAGCAGCTATAAGTCCTCCAGTAAGACCTAAACTTGCTGGACTAAATAATTTAGAAGGTATACTTTTAATTCCTCCTAATATTCTAGAACCTAAACCTGATTTTGATGCTGCTTTACTTGCCCCTGCTCCCCTACCAAATAAGGAAGACACTTTGTTAAATAAACTTGGAAGTCCTCTTGAAATATAAGGAGCTACTGCTCTTGATCCTGTTATTATTGCTGGTAGCATTATGTTGTCACCACTGTTATTGTTCCTAATGAACTTGTGGCACTTACTCCTGTTGGGTAAAACACCTGTTCATATAAATTTCGCCAAGCATTGCCATCGTACGCTTGATGTACTTCGATCGTTGTATTGAATATTAACCCACCTGGGCTAAATTTTCTACTATTTCTTTCCGTTGTTGTGTAGGAAGGTACTACATTTAAGTCTAATTGAAAAAGGTTTTGTTCAATTGTACGAACCAACCTATTTAAAGTATCAGCATCCACATCATCTTTATTAAAACGAGGAAGAGAAGAAAAAGCCTGTCTTATGTCATATCTTGGCATTATTGTCTCCCATCTGGTTTAACATCTAATCGTGTAGAGCCTAATCGCCATCCTACACCCAATCTGTTTGCTGTGTTTTGTGAGCTATCATTGTAACTTGATACTTTTAAAGCAAATTGTCTGCCACGCCCTCTAATATTCTTAACTTGTGTTTCTGAATCGACTGCAACATTTGCGTCAGTAACAAAACTTCCACCTGGTGCATCACGCATTCGTACAAGTAAATCAACAGTTTGTGCACCTGCTCCATCTTCTCCAATAAATTTAAAGTCTGGTATAACTCTACTAACAAAAGCAAATTGCTCACCATCTTGTAAGTCCATATCTCCAGATTGTACAAACACACCATCCATTGGAGAACCATCATCATCATAACCAGTTTCATGAGCATACACATATCCAGTTGATGAACCTTTTGCAGCTCTTGGTTTTTGATAGATACCGTAATCAATCCAAGCTGTTCTTTCTAACTTACCTATAGACCATGTTTGTTGAACATAATTATATGTTACATATCTATCTACTTCATTAGAACCAGCAGAAGGATAGAACCAACCTACTTCGTCAAATGTCTGATTTGAAAAACCAAATATTTTATATCGTTCATCGTAGTTAAGATCGCCAAATACATATTCTTTAACAGTGCAAGGTAATGCTTGAATAGAACCTGTATATACATAAAAGTTAGATTTATCCATCCAAAATGTTGCGTCAGCACCACTGACAGCAGCATTAGGTCCTAAAATCGACGGACCCCTAGCGAGGAGAGAAGTGGTAAAGGGAAGGGGTCCGCCTACGAATCGCAATGAAAACAATGCGATGTCGGTCCATACTAATATTTCTTGTCTTGTCTGTAGACCACCAATAATTTCTGAGCCTAAGTTTAATTCTATTTGATCGGCAGTTGAAGTACCGTCTGTTCTTATTTCCCAATCAACAGCACTATCTTGGTTAGATATTGCTATTATCATAGGGTCTATTGTTCCACTTCTTGACGATCCAGATATTGGATCAACACCAAGTGCTATAACATGTCCATCTCTTTCAGATACAATAACTTGATTGGCTTTAGTTGGTGCGAGGTTGGCACTTGCATCAGCCGTAATGTCGGTGGCACGGGAAGTCGTCCCTCCAGACTCATCCCATTGGTAAATAGCCCCACCCCGATAATTAATAATAAGGTCTTCACCGTAGTTATCCTGATTCCATAATCTAAATCCAGCTAAAGGAGTACCATATCCCCATGAACCAGCGTTCCATGTACTGGCTCCCCAACCACCTAATAATGATTGTTGGTCTTCTCCTACCGGAATTTCAAATTTAAATGTTAGAGAGCCTCCAGTACTAGAAGTTGAACCAGAAGCAGTCGTATCTACTGTTATATCAAAATTATTAGCATCTACAACAGCTACTGTATGATTTGCGTTTATTTCTGTTATTGGAATACCATTAACAGGTGCTGAAAGTCCTGATATTGTTACAAAATCACCAGTTGCACAACCATGAGATGCGACAGTAAACCGCACGGAAGTTGTGCCATTTGTTGTCATTGGATCACTTACAGTTTGTGTAGCTCTTAATGGTGTAATGTCATGATAAATACCATCGTTTAAAACATAAAATTTACGGTTAGTTCCTGCACCTACATATTGGTTGCCGTCAAAATCAGACCATTCAAATAATGTTCGGCAACTACCTAAAAAAGTATTATCAGAATACTTTTCCCAACCACCTATCTTTTGAGGAAGACCAGATTGAAAGCGAACAAGATTACCATCAGTCCAGCCACCTTCGTCTGTATAATCTGTTGTTTCTTTGTTTATTCCTGGTCTAAAATTAAATTTCGCTAAAGGCATCTTGCAATTGTTCCACTTTCTCTTCGAGGTCATCGATTTTCCAGATGGCATCTTTTAATGCCTGAGTAAGTAAAGGAACCAGCTTAGAGTGATCTAATTGCTGCAAGATTGGTGCGTCTGTTACTGGATCAACAGCGTCCTTGTCACCTGTGACTGCTTGAGGTACAACTTCTTGTACTTCATGAGCTAAAAAACCTTCTTGTTTTGTAGGATTAATAATATCCTTAAACTCATATTGAAGGGGTTGAAGGTCAAGAACCCTTTCACATGCATCCTCTATATGACCAATTACATTTTTCTTTCGGTAATCAGAAGTTGTATTATAAGAGGCATTCGTTCCGTTATTAGTAATAGTGCCTACAGTTGTTGCACCATTTAAAAATGTCATATGTGGTGTACCAGTACCTTGATAAGATTTATACATTGTACTTGTGTCAAGATATGCAGTAGCGTTAGTTGTAGCACCTGTTGTCGTTCTTCCACCATAAAATATATTACCTGAACTATCTATTCTTACTCTTTCAGCTGAACCACCAGTTACAAAAGCTAATTGATTTGATGTTGCTTGTATTTCGTTTCCGTTAATATTAACACTATCAACAGTTAAATTAGTAGCAGGTGCATTAGAACCAATATCAACGGCATCTATAGCTCCAGCATCAATATCAACTTGATCTAAATAAGCAATACCATCAACATATAAATCTTTCCATTCATATGTAGCAGAACCTAAATCATGCGTGTTGTCCGCTTCTGGAATAAGACCGTTTGTTAAAAGAGTACCTATACCATTTTTTATATTACCATTTGTTGATCCACCGCCATCAGAAAAAATCATAGCAGTAATACCATTTGGAACTGTTACAGTTGTACCAGATGATCCTTGTTTAAATACTAAATTAAAACCACCTGTCGTGGCATTTTTAATATACCAAGTTTTTTCTAAATCACTTGGGCCTAATGTTATTGTTCTATGTGCTGTTAAAGTGCCAGTAAAATTAATGTATTTATTTCTTGAAGTTGAACTAGAGCCGTCAGTTATGTTTAAAGTTGCGTCACCATCTGATAATGCATGACTAATATAACCAGATATTGCCTGGTCAACCAATTCCATATTTGTGTTTGTACTTGTGCCCCAGGTACCTGATTCCTCACCTGTGCCAATTAATTTTATACCTAAATTACTATATGTAGCCATTATGCAGCAATCCTTGTCCAATTTGGTGTTTGGCTGCTATCTACTTCTTGCCAAAGAAGTAAATCGCCAATTTGACCAGTAGCTTCAACTCCTGTTGGGTAAACAACAGAACCCCAATTAAAAGTAATGAATCCTATACTTCCAGATGCAGATACTCCCGTTGGGAATACTGTTATACCCGTTCCAACACTAACATCATCCAATGTTGATGTCATTAATAAATTCGTATTGGTTACACTAACAATAGCTTGTGTGCTTATTGACGGAGTTCCTACTCCTCCAGTTGCTGTTTCGCCTGTTGGATAAACATTTGGAGCCAGTAATACTTCTTCACTACCTAATGCTGATGTTGCAGCAATATCATTGCCTGTTACAAATACAGTTACATTGCTTTGAACATTAACCGAATATGGCCCAATAGATTGGAAAGTTCCTGCAACCCCTGTAACAGAAAATGTAAAATCTAATTTAAATGTAGGTGTGCCTACGGCAGATGTTGCTTCTACTCCAGTAGGAACAACAGTTACAAACTGCCCAGCATTAACTGTTCCTATTGATCCTGTAGCGGAAACACCAGATACTGCCACACTAACAGATATAGACCCTTGATCAGAAAAGGGTATCTGAGAATATGAGGCTACACTATACATTTAACTAACTAGACCTGTGTTACTAATGAATCATTGCTATGAGAAGCAGCTGTTGTTGAGCTTGCTCCACGAGTACAACCTGTTAAAGATGTACCTGAAACACCTGTATATGTAATTTTTTCATCACCAATTTGTACAGTGCCTGATGTAGTAAATGGGTTTGAACTATTAACAGGAATAGTTGTTACAGAATCATTAATGTCAGATGAAAGGTGATTACTACCTTTAAAATCTGCGTTAGCTGACCATGAAGAACCATCATGTTTATATTTCCAACCCCAATAATCTGATTTAGCATCTACACCTTGATGTAATGTTGCGTTGCCTGTATCACAATCTGAAATAATTAATTCAGGTGTGCCACTATCACTTACTGTTGTTGAATCAGAACCAATATCTATAGTTTTACTATCTGGATAATAATAAAGACTAACATTTGTTCCATTTCTTACTATCGTTTGCATTTTTTTCTCCTTTTACGATTTGGTCACTAATAATTCCGTTGCAGATAGACCAATTCCTGCAACGACTGATGGACTTCCAGCAGTGGTGCTGATTGTACCATCGGTTTGGACATAATACAATTGCCCTGCTGTTAATTCTGATTGATTAGAATCAACACCTCCATCAACAGTAATTATTGCAGTTTTATTTGCTGCTGAAGATGAAGACTTTGCAATACCAATATAATTTTCTGTTGTTAGATTTGATGCTTCTATTGTTCCATTAGGAATTGTAACTATAGCTTCTAAATAATCACTAGCTTCTGTTACATAAGATACAATCGTCATATTATCAGATGATCGGTAAGCAGTATCACCAAAATTTCCGTTTTTAACTTCCTCTCCATTTAAAGTAGCTTCATTACTTAATGAAAAACCTGTTCCACTTATAGTAGCAACAGCACCTTTTAAATAATATGGTGATGATGTGTCTCTATAATAAATACTTATGCCACCTTGATCTGAACCTTGCAAAGCCCAATTACTACCAAAACCTGAAAAAATTGACGCTTCAGTACCTTTTGTAACACTTGTTCCAGATACAGTTAAAACTACTCCATACACATAAGAGTAAGGACTATAAGTATAAGCCAATAAATGCTTTTTACTTACAGGGTCGTAAGTTAAAGAACCTCTTGTTATAATGTTAGTAGCTGATTTTACCTCTAATACACTATTAAATGTTATTGTTCTATTTCCTGTGCCACTTAGCGTTATTGTTGCACAATTAAGTTTAGCACTTGATTGATCTCTATCCCAAGCTACTAAGCCAATACTATTTTCAACATCATAACTACTTGAAGTGTCATAAACTTGTTCATCTGAGCTTGGAACAGCTTGTTTTGTTCCTGCTGTAATTGTTGTACCTGAAACAGTACACGCTATTGCTTTACAAGTGTTAGAATCCATACCCGCGATAACAACAACAACATCTTTATCGGTATCATAATAACAAGAACCTCTCTGATATGTTGTGCCACTATTTATTGTATTTTCTGTTCCATAAGTACCTGTACCATCACTTGCTATTTCTACTACTCTTGCGTTAAGATAGTTATTTTCATCAATATAAAAAACAATATGTTTACTACCTCCAATATAAGCACTATCCAAAACTTTAGTTGTGTTAGTATGAAAAGCTCCTAGCGATTGATTGTTTGAAATAACTTTATCTGCTACTTGAAAAGTTCTTGCATACCCATAATAAGAAGCATTAGTTTCTGAATAAAATACAACAAAATAATTATTATCTGTATTATATGAAATTGTATTATAATATATTTGGTCTGTATCTATTTGTGTTTCTGAACCTGCTGAATAAGAAATTGCAGTATCCACAAAACCAGCTTGAGTAAAATCGCCATCCGCATCAACAACAACAGGTTTACCTTTTGTTATACTTGCACTTGAGTTACCAATAAGTTCAGTTGGTGTTTCTTTTAATTGTAAATCAGTAGCTGATACTGCTGTTCCTAAATATTCACCTGTAGTTAGGGAAGCACCGCCACTATAAAATGGTCTAACAGCACCAGAACCATCAGTAAAATATTCTTCTCCAATAGTTAATCCTGTCTGATCAACATTAATACTTTTATCAGGCATATTAACCTGTACTTCATTACCATCTGTAGCAGATGTAGAAGATAATCCGAGATAGTTGTTATCAAGGTTTGTGGCTAATGGATAATATAATGTAGAAATACTTAATTTTTGACTATTATCTGCATCTCTAGATGCAACTGCTGTTCCTTTACCTGCTCCAAAAGCTGCTGCTCCTGATTCTATTATATTTTCATTAGTGGTTATAACAACCGCATCACCTACAGTAAAAGAAGATGCACTTGGAGTAATAATTCTATAAGTAAGACCATCTGAAGTATGGTCATCATCATGGTAAACTACAATTATTTTTGATGCGTCTGAGTCATATACAACATCTAAATAAGAACTTGAAACATTTGTATAATCATTAATAGTGCCTTCACCTGCAAAAGATATACTATTTGTACCACCACCTGTAACAGTGCCAATAATACCTTTTGTAATGCCGTCTGTTGTATTATGATAACCGACAAAAACTTTATCGTTTGTAGTATCATAAGTTGCTGTTAATCCGTCTACAGCATCAGTACCACTAAATACAACATCTGAACCTATAGTAACTGTTGGTGAGCCACTTGTACCTGAAGATTGTATAACATTTGCAGTACCATAATTTGAATTGCTATCATCTCTATAAGCCACTACTGTTCTGCTTGTATCAGGGTCATAAACAACATCAAATTCGTTGGCATGTACTGAACCATTTGTAACAATAGTAGATGTTGCACCTGCTGTTAGACCACCGCCTGAAGTTGTATAATAAGGTTTAACTTTAAATAACCATGCACCAGTGCTTTGATTTGAATTAAATAATAATAAATAATTAGAACTTATATCGTAAGATAATTTTATGCCTAACTCATTAGACCATGTAATACTTGTATCAGTTGGGGTTGCAACTGTTATAGCAGTGCCAGATATACTTAAACTTGTAATATAAATATTAGGCGTATCAACATTTCTAGCCCAAGATGTCCATACTTTACCATTACCAACAGCAATACCAATTTCTCTGTTACAACCTACAGATTGTAATACAACAGGTGTACCCCAAGTTATAGTACCATCAGACCATGTACCTGCAACTGCATAAGGATAATCTGAATCTGCTGCATTTTCATAAACAGCAACAAAAGTTTCGGATGTTGAATCGTAAGCCATATGAGCTGCACCATCTGAACTTACTGTGTCTGAATCATCCATAGTTGTAAAAGCAACTGAAATGTCGCTTCCGACACTTTCAGCAATTTGTTTGGCTTTCCCTGCTGCGGTTAAAATTGTTGGTTTCCCAGCTGTTATAGTTCCACTAGCAGTAAAAGTTTTATCTATTCCTTCATCAGAAAGAAATGCTTTTCCAGAAGGATAATCACAAAATACGGTATGTTCACCTGATGATAAACTTATGGCGTTATTTGAATTTGTACTTGCCAGAACGGTGGTTCGGGCCAAAGTATGTCCACTTAATGTATAGGTTCCAAGACCCACTTCCCAATCTGTTTTATCAGCATCTTCTATTGCATAATATGTTGTAGAACCGTCTCCTAAAGAGGAAAAGGCCTGATAACCATTTGGAGGAGAATTAGCAAGAGTAATTGTTCCAGTACCTGTTGTGGTGGTTGTGTCCTTAACCCTGTCTTTTACTACAAGAGCCATGTTACACCTATGACCTTGTTATTAAAATTTCAGTTGCACTAATAGCTCTTCCAGCAACAACACTAGGATCACCTGCTGTTGTGCTTAAAGTTCCGTCTGTTTGAACATAATATACTTGACCTGGTGTTAAACTACTTTGATTATTATCCGTGCTACCAACTGTTTGAATAATTGCTGTATCATTATCTGATGCCGCATCTTTTGCTATTCCTATATAATTTTCTGTTGTTAAATTTGGAGTTGAGACTGTCCTTGTTCCATTTGGAATAATAACTGTAGACGCTAAATCATTAGAGCTATCTTCATATGTAGCTAATAATTTAATATCTCCTTGCGTAGTATCAAGACTTAAACCATTAAAATAAGTTGTACCACTATTCAATACTGCTTCTCCTGATAAAGCTGGTGTTGTGCCTGTTATTGTTACTTCAGCATAGTAAGCATGATTAGATGAATTTCTATAAATTATAGGAATTTTACCAAAATCAGATTTTCCTATAGTATTATGATTAGTCCAATTATCATGTAAGTTTGTTTCTGCTCCTTTTGTTACACTTGTACCACTTATTGTGAAAACAATACCCTCTCCATCATCGCCTGATGCAATTTGATATAAAAATAAAAATTTATCCGCAACTGAATCGTAACAAAGTGGATTAACTTTACCAGCAAATGAACTATTTATATTTTCTGTTGTAAATTGTAATTTAGAGCCAAAAGTCATACTCGTGCCAGAAACTGTGCCTACTATTACTTGACCATAATTAGAGGCATCTTCCCATACAAATAAACCTTTTCCAGAACCAGAACTGTATTGAGCTGCTGAAGCTCCTGTTATACCTGATGATTCAATAACAACTCCACTACCCCATGTAATACTTGTACCACTTACTGTACCTATCCATACTGTTGGATAATTGCTGTTTGATTGGTCACGCCCATATAAAACTATTTTTTCATTTGCTTCATCAAAATATGCGTGCCTATCACCAGAACCACCTTGACTAGAATTGTTATATTGAACTGAAGTTCCAAAACTTATTGAGCTTGCTCCTACAGTAGCAACAATAGATTCCCCTTTATTAGAATCATTACCAGCTTGGTAAATAATAACAACTTTTTTATTTACTGAATCATATACAGGCATAGGATTTTCTCCTGCCCAACTAACTGCGTCAAATGTTGCTGTTGCTGTTACTGTTGGCGTTGTACCAGAAGTTGAAACAACAACAGCTCTACCATAATTAGAAACATCACCATCCATATAAGCAACTACAAATCTATCAACATTTGCATCATAACAAGATTTAACAGTATTAAGCATATCTCCTGCAACTAATTCTGTTTCTGTACCTTTTGAATAAGTATAATTTGTAGTTTGTGAATTACTTTGAGCTTCAGAAAAATCTCCATCAGCTTCAACAATAACAGGCTTCCCTTTTGCAATTGCACCTTCTGATTGTCCATACAAAGTATTAGGGTCTTGATCTTTTAGTTCCAAAGCTGTAGCACTAAGAGCTTTTCCAATATATTGTGAATTTGTTTTTGTGTAGGTTGTTGTTGTTCCATAATAGACTGTTGCATAAGATATTTTACTAGAATTACCTGCATCCCATAAACCTACTAAAACACCTTTACCTGTACCAAAACTTGCAGCTCCACTATTTAATCTATTATCATTAGCACTTAAAACCGCACCAGCTGCAACTGAAAACGAACTTGCTCCTAAAGTTAAAATTTTATATGTAAGGTCATCTCCACTATCTTCATCTCTATAAAAGAAAAATGCCTTATTATTATCGCCATCAAACTCAATATCAAAATTAGTTGGATTACCGCTGGGGTCCCATATATCAGCATTACCAGTAAAAGCTATGGTATTTGTACCACCACCTGTAACTGTTCCTATAATGCCTTTTATTGCATTACTGTCTGATGTATTTTTGTAAGCAACAAAAACTTTATTGTTTTCTGTATCATAACAAGCACATAATTCAGCTCCACCATCACCTGCATCTATAATTGAATCTGCACCTGCTGTTACAGTCGGTGAACCTGATGAACCAGTTGATTGTATAACTTGAGCAGTTATTTGATTAGAATTTGTACCATCTGAGTAAATTACTATTGATCTGTTTGTATCAGGATCAAAAACTAAATCAGTTTTATGACTGACAGTAACATTATTATTCATTAAGACTACCGAAGTACCTAAAGTATATGTGCCATCACTTGTGTCATGGTATAAAGGTTGAGCAAAAAAATCATGTGGTGTGCCTGTTCCTCCTGAATATGCAATAATAACATAATTTGTAGATGTATCATAAACACAATGATAACCCATTGGGTTTCCATAGGTAGCATTATTAGGAGCAAAAATAGTTTCAGCAGCAAAAGTCATTGCTGTTCCTGATATTGATGCACTTCTTATACCACCTGTTGCATCAGAAGCTCTGTAAGTGACATGAACTCTATTACCACCTGAACATATGTGCGGTTGGTCATCTATTGCACTTGATTCAAACACGACTGGTGTTCCCCAAGTTACAGTTCCACTAGACCATGTACCTGCAACCGCAGTTCCATAACTACTATTACTAGCATCTTTATATGCTAAAACATAAGTACCTGAATTTGACTCATAAGTGCTACTAACATCTACAGATGTTGTATCTGAATCGTCCATTGTGGTAAAATTTCCTGTTGGTGAAGCATTTGTGCTTGTAGCACTCGTTATAAACTTTTTAATATTTCCTGCATCATCTGAGAAATAATCATCACCTACTGTTAATCCTGTTTGATTATTGTTTATTGAACCAACAATATTAATATCTACAGGATTTGTATCACTTGCAGTTGTTGAAGCTACTCCTAAATAGTTATTATCTAAGTTTGTTGTTGTTACAGCACTTTGGGCAAACTCAAAAACTTGGCAAGCTATATCCGAATCCGAACCTGTATCTTTAAAGACCAACAAGAAAGGATTTTCCGACTCACTTGTTATTGAGGTTCTGCTCATACGAGGCTGCTGACCAGAATATGTGCCTGCACCATGTCCTGTTACTGTTCCTGTAGCAACAACACTTGGTGCTGTTCCTGTAATACTTATTGTATAATAGGTAGAAGTACCAGAATGTCCTCCTACAAACATAATAGATTTATCTGCTGTTGTATCAAAACCAATAGCCGAGTGAGTATTGTGTCCTGTATCTGAAAGTTTAACTTCTGTTCCAAAACTAACCGATGTACCTGATATAGTTCCCACTATTGCGTATTCTCTATCACTATCGTCTGAGCGTGAAAAACCTATTAAAAACTTGTTCACGCTGTCGTCAAAACATACTGAAGGAAAATCAAAAGAAGAAGCTCGAATTTCTGTAATAGAACCCAAAGTCAAAGCTGTACCTGAATTAGTCATAACGATAGCATTACCTCCACCGCCACCCCCACCAGATTCTTCAGACATAATTAAAAATTTATCGGCACTAGTATCATAAGATAAATCTAGTATGCCATCACCACCTACATCACCATTCAATGTAGGAGACTCCACAGTATAACTGACGCTTGGGGTTGAACCGCTTATGTCAATAACAGAGGCATGAGCATTATAGTCTCCGCCATCTAATCCATAATAGAGAATGATGACATCGTTTTGGTCAGGGTCAAAGATTCCTGTTAATTTATAATTAATTTGTGTAGCATCTAAATTTGTTCCTGTACCGATAGTCGGAACTGTTCCACTAACTGTTCCTGTCGACCCTCTTATGTACCCATCGCTTGTCCTTTTCCAAAAAACACCAAATCGTGATGCGTTGCTATCCCATACAACTGCGGTTTCTTCACAAGCCTCACTTGTTGCAACAACAGGCGTTCCGTATGTAACAGATTTTCCTGAACCTGATATTGTTGCAACAACAAGTGTTGGATAGTCACTATTATTGTCATCTTGATAGGAAACAAACACCTTTCCAGAACCTATATCATCACTAACAAAACCCTTAGAACCCTCATTGTCTGTTATTTTTGCTAGTGTTCCCCAACCTTCTGTGACATCTACACCAGATGTCGAAGAAGCAATTTGAGCAGCATCACCATCTGCTTCTAATATACATGCTTTACCTGCGGTTATTGTTCCGCTTGCGGTAAAGGTTTTAGCTAAACCTTCATCATTAAATCCAGCTTTATCAGCAGGATAAGTAACAAAAACATCATGCGTTCCTGAAGTTAAAGTAATTTTTGAACCAGAATTAGAACTATCTAATACAGTTGTCCTGGCAAGGGTAGTGCCAGAAGTCGTATAGGTTCCTAGGCCTACCTCCCACGCAGTACCGTTTGCATCAGTCAATGCATAGTAGGTTGTTGCACCGTTTCCAAGCACAGAAAATGCCTGATACCCAGCAACAGCACCTGCTAAAGTTAAAGTGCCAGTTCCTGTAGTACTTGTTGTCTCTTTTATCCTATCTTTAACTAACAGAGCCATAGAAGGTTTCCCTTTCTACGCTATGCGAATTATAGCATTACTAGAGTCAGCAGTTGGGAATTGGATTGTGAAATCTCCAGAACTTGATGATTTATCAGAACCAAAATCAAGAACACATACACCTTTATTAGATTGTGTTGAGTTATAAATTAAAGCACCTCTAGCTGTAATAGTAGAAGTACTCCAAGTTGTATCAGCAAAATCTGTAAAAGCTGTTGTACTTGAAGAGGTTGGTGTTACATTTGTTAAACTGTTGCCTCCAGCTGTATAATTCGTACCAGTTGTTTCATTAGTTGTTGCATACGCAGTAGTCGTAGCACTCATTGTAGCTGATGAAGTATACAGAGCAATTTTAAATGTAGCTCCTGTTCCAGATGATCCACCTCCTGATCCATTATAAAAGTTATGCACGCCCTGTAAGAGCTCAGTTTTAAAACTTGTGCACATTGCTTGAGTTATAGCCATATTAAATTCTCCTTATAATTTCGGCGAGGTCATCATGTCCCTGTTGGGACAATGTACCACAAATAGTCGTACGCTCAGATAATATAGCTTGTTGCATATAATATCTCAATACCTTGTGGACATTTTCTTTAAATGCTTCTGCCTGGTCTCGTATTGCAGGCGGAGCATCTTGGGAAACTGAGATAATATGATTGGTTGCTCTATCAGCCCAATGATCACTATCTAGCCCCTTATTATCAGTTGTTATTACATTAACAGTACCTGTATTTGTACTAATTTCATCTGTATACATTAAGTCACCTCTATTCTTAAACTATCAAAACGATATTCATCACGCCTATCTCTACCTTCAAATAGGTTTTTCTGTCTTGATATTTCCTCTGCGAACCTTTTTTCGTATTCTTGTTGTAAGGTAGGTTCTCCCTTCATAAAAATATATGCTTCAATTAATGTTCCATATAAAAGAGCATTTCTTGCATTTTCTGACAAATAAGTACCAGCTGTATTTACTGTTAAACTTGGCGGTCTATACAAATAATTTAATTCCATTGTGTAATCAACATCTGGAGTCGGTGATACTAAAAAAGTATTGTCTTCATTTTCTGTATTACTACCAGCGTCAAAATCTGCGTAATATTTTGGTCTACCCATTAAATTTGTTTGTGTTGGATCATAATCATAGGCTTGAATAAATGATGGATGTTTTTTATCAAGATAATGATAATCACCATTTGCATCAATTGCAGCTAGTGAGAAAGAGGCTAAGTAATCTGCTGGCCCTTTTAAAAATCTATTACCAGATGTAGAAGTACCAGTAGATGTTTTTCTAAATACATTTATTTGCACAAGTTCTAATAGTCTTTCTTCAGCATTTTTAATAAAATCATTTATTGTGCCAACAAAAACAGATTCATCGTTTTGCGTGTAATTTTGTACTAATGTTTTTAGTTCATCTAATGTCATGTTATCACCACCGTGACTGTACCAACATTTGATTCCATTTGCGATACAGAAAATGCATAACCTATTGGATCAAGAGCTTTATCTGTAAAAGCATTTACTTTAGTGGTTTTTACTACACCTTCGCCCGCAGGCGTATCTTTATCTGGTCTAGGTTCCCATAAGGCTTCTGGGTCTACTACATTAACTCGTAATTCTAGCTGTGGTTGTTTTGGTTCCCAACAACTAGGGCATGTTTTTAGTCCATTCCACTCTTTATGTAATTGTTTTAAGTAATAGCGTTGTCCACATCTATCACATTGACCAAGAGCATTTTTTCCAGCAGCATAAGACATTATGTTAATCTCCTGTAACTACGCATAGAAGGTCTTACTTGATAACTTTCTCTTACTTCATCTTGTTCTGCCGCTCTTTTAAATTCTTCTTCATAAATAACTTTTAAAAATTGTGTTCTATCTGGTGCTCTTTTTATAGATAAATAATAAGCAAGACCACTAGCTAGACATGGATAAAATCTAAACGGAACTTGCATGGTGTTTGGACCATGATCAGCATCGTCAATTCTTTCTAAATAGTTATAAACAATTTGGTCACTATTATTATTACATGTAGGCCATATTTTTATTTTAGGAGAAATTTGTTTATCTACAAAATATTGACTTGGTGTGCTTTCATCTGTTTTGTCTGGAATTTGTAAATATTCTTTGCGACCAATTGCTTGAATAATAGTATCAGTATCTTTGCCATTTACAACTTTACGGCTTGCAACACCTAAAACATCAATTGCACCTTCTGGCAAATCATAACTAACTTGACCTTTTGTAAGTGTTTGAATTTTTTCTTTTACAGTCCATTGATTAAGGCCTCTGTTAGCCCAATCAGCTAACATAAGATTTATGCTTCTTTGAGCTGTTTTTAAATCATAGCCAGTTCGTAGTTGTAAGCCACATCTTTCAAATGCCTCTTCAACATATTCAGCAACATCTAACTCAAAATCTTTACTATTACTAACTGCCATTTCATTATCCTATTTTAGTAAATTTTCTTTTACCAGGAGCTATTGCACCACATCCTATATTTCCAGACCTTGTGCCTGGTTGTATAGTTTTACCATTATAACTTACTAATCCACCTGTGTTAAATTTTTTTATTCTAGTTGAATCTTGTATTTGTTTATTCATTTGAGAGCGTGATATAGGCATTATCCACCGCCTTGTTGATTTCTCATCATTTGAGCATAATTATACATCATATCATGTTCATCTTGAGTATATTGACCTTGTTCATTCATACCTAAATCTTCTTCCATTAATTTAGAACCATAAACATCTGGACTAAATGTGCTGTATCTAGGTGCTTTTGGGTGTGACGGCACGCTATCCATCATTCTATTTAAAATATCAAGATCAGAAATAAGTCCTGAATTTTGTGGAGGAGGACTTTTAGGGTTTAAACCCATATTACGCATATTTGCCGTATGCCCAGCTCTATTAGCTATATAATTTCTATAATCATAACTAGGTGAAGCCATTCTATAAAAATTATCATTTGCACGCTTATAACCACCATGTCTAGCTAATTTTCTTTCATCAGCATTTAAAGTATATGGGTCTTTTACTTGCATACCTAAAAAATCTAATAAAGAATTTCCACCTTTTTTAATTAAAGAAAATAGACCTTGATTTATTGGATTATTAATTGCTAAAGGTGAATTAATAGCATTTCGTACTGCTTGTTTCCCAGTAAGATTATTTGTTCCTGGAACATAATAAGGTGCTATGTGATTATCATAAAATTGTTGTGCTTGTGGTGCAACTACATTTGTTGCAAGATTATGAATAGCTCTTCCTATCATTAAACTAACACTAATTTAAGCAATAAACCTATTACACTCGAAGATGCTGCTATTAAAATAAATTCTATTCTATAAAGTCTTTTGTCTATTGCATCATATCTTTCACTACAGGCATCAACATGAGATTCAATTTTTTGATCTACTGAAGCTGCTGTAGGTTTAGGCATTATGCTGTTCCGAATAGATTGTTATACACTGAAGGATTATTAGTGCTCAAATAATCTTGATAATCCTGTGAATATTTTTGTCCCTCAAAAGGTGTATCTAAATAACTTTGATAATCTGTTGTATACATATCTCCTGTATATCCTGGGGAAGTATATTGATTATATAATGTTGAATAAGGGTTGTAAGGCATGTAATTATTTCTTTGATTATAGTTTTGACCACCATACATACCGTAGAAAGGTGAACCATACATTGAAGGTGAATATCCGCTACCCATGTTGCCTTAGAAAGAACCAATGCCACCTGCATAAGGATTCATGCCATAACCGTAACCATATCCGCCAAAGAAAGGATTACCATAACCCATACCACCACCGTAACCATAACTAGGTTGTCTGTAAAAAGGATTACCACCGCCAAATAAACCCATTAAACCAGACATGTCAGTTGTTTGTGTGGTTTGTGTTGGTTGGTTTTGTTGATTAAGTAAATTTTGATATTCTTGCACTAAATTTTGAAATAAATCTTGATAATTAACAGCATTAGGATCAGTAGTATTATTAGTTGAACCTGTTTCACCAGCTTCAGCTGCTCTTCTTAAACCTAAATACTCTTGATAACCAGGACTTTGTAAATATCCGCTCATGTCAAAATCTTTTAAAAGATTTCTAAAAGCACTTCTTTCAGCCATATTTTGGTTAAAGAAACTGTCTTCTATTGCTTGAGCGTTAGCATGAGAACCTAATTGATTTTTAAAATTTTGACCAACGGAACCCATATTTCTTTCATTAAAGAAATTAACTATATCTTCAATAGATGTAGAACCAAATGTTGGACTGCTAGTATCATAAAGATCAATATCATCCCTTAACATAAATGGACCAGTCCCATCATATTGGAATGTTTCTAAACTTGGATTACTAACAACATTTCCTTGATTATCATAAGTTAATAAAGTTCCATCATCTAATGCAAAACTAAATGTCCCATCATTGTTGTCTTGCATGGTTGAAATTACCCTACCACCTAAATTGTTTCCAGATAAAACTGGACCAAGTAAATCTTGAGCAGTTGTATAGGTTGTTGGTATTATATCAGTACCTGCTCCACTATCTACAGTATCAGTTCCCGCAGAACCATCTACAGTATCAGTATTATTAGAAATAGTATTTTCTACTTCATTTAAACCAACTCTTGTAGCAGCACCTTGTAAAAGTAAATCTTCAAATAAATTAGGAGTACCAGTGTTATCTTCAAAACCATCTAAATCTGAATCACTAAATAAATTTGTTTGTGCAAAAGGACTATTTAATACAGCCATAGCATCTGTGTAATCCACATCTAAAGATGGAGCAGGACCGCCTTGTCCTTGAACACCAGATGGAACATAAGCAACGCCAGCTGCGTTTGTTAAAACATCTCCAGGTGTAATATCTAAATCAACTGGATCAGTTCCAGGAATAGGAGCTCCATTGACTAAAATGTTACCATTTGCGTCATAAGTAATGTTTGGTAAAAAATTTGGAGATACGACCATTAAAATCCTCCAAAGCCACCAAAGCCGTTAAATCCAGCAAATGAATTAACAGTTGGAAGTGGTGTTGCAGTTGTTTGAGGCGTAGCCGTAGTAGCTGCTCTATTATCAAAATAATCTAATCTATTTGTTGTCGGTGTCGGTATATTAAAACCACCCATACCACCCACACCTATATTACCTACATCATAATTACCAAATCCAGCAGTGTTTGTCGGTGTACCGTAACCACCCATACCTACATCTAAACTAAAACTTGGTGCTACTGGAGTCATGCTTGGTGGTTGTGCAACATTTGTTGCTCCAGTGTAAAATGGATTAGTTCCTGTATCTATTGGTTGACCAATTGGTTCATTTACTGCTACTGGTGGTTCACTTACTGCCATTGGGTCTTCAATATACCCAACACCAGGAACTTCATCTTGAACAACCATTGGAGGGTCAGGTATTATAGGGTCTTCATAAAATATAGGAGGTTCTTCTTGAACAATAGGTGGCCTAGTATCTGGTGGAGCAAATTCTGGTTGAGCATATTGAAAAGGATCATCTGTTATTGGTTCTTGATACATATTATTAATAAGATCAATAGGAGCTGGTAACATTTCTGGTGGTAAAGGATCGCCATGTGTAGGTGGGAAAATTCTAGGTCCTTCTGGTTGTAACATTTGATTTTCTGCAATTATATTTGCAAAAACATCTGTAGGATTATTTAGAATTATTGGAGCTAAAGAATTTAAATCTGTAAAATTACTTTGTAAAACTGCCGCAGCATCATTTATATCTGTCGTAACTCTAGGACCTAGTAAACCACCAATACCTTGTTGTAAAAAACTACCAACTGTATTTGGTTGTTTTTGGAAAATAGCATAATTGCTTTGCATTTCTTCTCCTTATGCTGTGTAAGATATTACGCAATTAGTAATACCAGCACTAGATATTACCCTCATACCTCTTTTTAATCTAAAACCTGCATCTGCATAAAAGCTATCACTACCTCCGCTATTCACCTTAAAGGTACTATCAGTAGTCCATGTTCCAGCGGCGTTTTGTGATTGAATATCAACCGTGCCATCTGTAGCGTCGGCTTCTAAATATATACCTCTAAAGTAAACAACTTGGTTTGTGCCTTTAGCAGCAGAATAAGCATTATTAGTGTCACCCGCAACAACTATTGTAGTTGCATTTGTACCTTGCTGATGTCTTAAGTAAGACCCTGCCATTTATACCTCCTAAGATAGGTTGTTATTTTGTATGTAAAGTACTGTTACAGTCGCAGCACCTGTTGCACCATTACCAGTGCCTGCTGTAAAATCTGCAAAAATTCTTAAATCAGTTGTACCAACATCAGTAGCTTCAGTATCTAAAGTTCCATGTGTTGTTCCAAGAGCTTTAACATTAGTTGCAGGTAAGAAAGCATCAGCATCAGCAGCTGTTCCAAGAGCAACAGTAGCAGTGCTACCATCATTGTTAACAGTTGTTACATTTAATATTACATCTACCACCTGTGAATTAGCAGGAACTACTGCAACAGCTTGATCTAGTGCAGAAGCTCCAATAATGTCGATAACTACTGATTGTGCCATTAAGACAGAACCAACATTAGTAACATCAGTGCCAACCGTTGTACCTGTGGTATCTTTGATTGTGCCGGCCTTGATAGGTCCGGAAAAAGTTGTTTGACCCATTGTTTTTCTCCTTAGTCGTTAAAGTCGACCTTAATTGGTCGTCTAGGGATATCTATAAAATACAGAATAAAAAAGGATAATGCAAATAAAAAAAGGGGCTAAGCATCCCTAGCCCCTTTAAAGAATTGTGCTTAATTAATTAAGCACCTTCTGAACCGTAGATCGCACGAGGATCAGACCATCCGAAGCTGTAACGCTCCCTAGCCTTAAATCTCATGTTACCTGTATTAAATTCACCTTCCATTGCAGTTCTTAAAGGTGCACGGGTAAAGTGTTTTAGCCCGTTTGGTGCATCTGTAAGAATGAAGAATGCGTCAGGGTCTGTTAAGAAATGATTAACAGTGTACCCTTCTGGAATCGCACCCGATGATCTAAGTGCATTAATATCGTTATCAGCAGTTCCAACTCGGCCTTCAGATTTCATTAATCTTTCAGCTACGAATTGAAGTTCCGCAGGGATAACAAGTTTTCTGCCACGAAGTGCTACGATTAGGCCTCTTTCATCAGTAAATTGACTGATTGAAATAAGACCGTTTTCTAAAGCAGTTTCGTTTAGATCGGTTGCTGTGGTTGGTTCATTTGCAAAGGTCCCCCCAACAGAAAGCGGATGGTCTGTTGCAAGTAATTCCTTGCCATCACCACCAGTAAAATTGTTGTCGAATCCATTATTTAAAATGGAAGCTCCTTTTACTTGCTTACTATGTGCCATTGATCGTGCTAATGCACGAGTATAGCGATTTGACAGACGGTCGTAGAGGTTGTCTTCGACAGCTTCTTCAGTTAAGGCAAATGCCATTGCTACAGTCTCGTGTGTGTATCGAGCTGTATAAACTTCAGTTGCTGAGTCGTATTCAACTCCTGCACCTTCTGATTTTGTCGGGGCCGCTCCAAATCCGGAAAGCATTACTTCTTCTTCGAAAGCTCTATCTGATGATTCACTTTCAAAAATTTCCGCAGCTTCGTCTCCGTATTTGCTGTACTCTAAGCCAAAGAGAGCGTTTAGACCAGGCTCTAGTTCTTTAGCAAGTTGTGCTCTTGATATAGCCATTGTTTATCTCCCTAATTTAAGCCAGTTGTACCAGCAGAAGCGAAATGGTTGTTGATCATTGCTACAACATTTGTATTTGCTGTAGATGTATCATCATTGTCAGGATCGGTAGATACTGCAAGAGCTTTTAAAGGAAGGGAAGCAGTTGTTGCTGCTGTTCCTACATCTAGCTCTGCATATGAAATACCACTGTTAGCATCTCCTGTACCAGTATTATCCACAATATCATAGTTAGCGAAAACGCCAGCTATAGTGAATGCATCGTCTGCTTGCACTTCACAAATGATATGAGGATCGTCTACTACATAAGCCTTAACAGTGCTAGTCACTGCACTATCACCGGTCCAATAGTTTGACCATCTAGGTTTTCCTGTTGATGAATCTGTAAATTGGCACCCATTAAATACGCCCACTACAAGTCCACCATCAGCGGCAGCCATTCTTTTGATATATCCAGTCGTTAAACCTTTTACGATATCACCTTGATAAATCTTAGTGGTATCAGCATTTGATATTTCATATTCTCTTTGACCGCCGGTGTAAGCACCACCGCCAAGTAAGGCAGCGGGTCTTAACCCAAATGGAGCATCTTTGTTAGCCATCAGCTACTCCTATTAGATTTTGATTCTATTTATTTAGAACCAAAGGTTACTTTTGAACTCCGCTCTGCCTCAAATTTAGGCATTGCGGGATTGTTGTCACGCATCCAATCATTATCAACCGCTTGCATCTGCTGTTTAGCACGATTAGCGTAATATTGTTTGCGTTGTTCAACGAATTCTTCTGGTATTCTTGCCAGAAGTAAACCGCCTACACCAATGACTCCGGTATATTTACCATCCTCGACAGTTGGAAAGACGCTACCCTCATACTCATCTGAACGCACGAGTTCATAACCTTCAGTCATTCTTGAATGAATATTATTCTTATCATCATAACCTAGAACTTCGGCTCTAATCCATCTATGGACATAACCAGCGGGTGGGGTTGGGGCGTGCAATTTATTGGGTGGCCGCCATTGCACGGGGCGTTCGCTAGAGGCTCGTGTGTTGTTTGACCGAGCGTTTCTATCTATAGCAGGAGCTTCTTTAGCTTCTGCATCTATAAATTCGTATTCGTTATTTTCTTCTGACATCATATACCTCTATGAATTTCTTGCATCAATTTTTGCAACTTCCTTAGCGTATGCATCTAGCGGTACACCAAGTTTTTTAGCTACAGAAATTTGTGCTGGGGTTAATTTAACACTTTTTTTACTCTTTTGGCTAGTCTTTCCTTGTGATACTGGAGCGACTGTTTGAGTACGGGTAGTTTTCCCTTCAAATTTATGCGGAAATTCAGTTCTAATCCTTTTGTCAATTTCTGAATAATAATCATCAGATTGAGGATCAAAACCTTCTTCCTGAACAAGTTGTTGATGAATGGTAAAAGCCGTAGCTGTCATAGCACGATCTTGTCCAAACCAACTATTTTCATCTCTTTCTGCCCAATCAGTTGCTTTTGCATCTGGTTGAGGTGGAGGAGCATATTCTTGTTGTTGCTGTACTTGTTGTTGAGCACCAGGCTGTTGTTGATATTGTTGTTGTGCCTGTCTTACTTGTTGTTGTTTTTCTTGATTACCTTTGAAAATTCTTAATCTTTCTTTTTCAATTGCAATCTTAGCCATTACTTGCTGAGCATCAGCCATTTTATCAACTTCACCAGCTTCATATGCTTCTTTAAAAGCAGCTTTAGCTTGAGATTCTTGAGAATCAATTCTGCTAGATGCTTCTGCACTGTAACCTGTATTTAAATTTGTAAGTTGTCCTCTTAAAGCGTCAGCTTCTGTTTTTTGCTGTTGAGCAAATTGTAATGCAGCAGCTTCTCTTTCTTCGGACTCTTTTCGTTGAGCAACAAGTTTGTTAATTCGTTTTTGAGTTTTATCTCTTCTTTTATCAAGTTCTTCTTCACTTAATCCTTGAGAGACGGGCTCACTAGTAGCTTCAGTTTCATTGCCAGTTACATCAACAATAGCCGGTTGGCTTTCGTCAATAATAACATCTTCTTCAACTTCAACTATTTTTGCTTCTTCTGTTTCATTGTTCATTAGACACTCCTATATTGTGAAAACATCAGTTGGTTCCAAGATAGTTCCAAGAATCTCGTCATCATTTAAAATCCTGATTTCGCCATCTTCAAGTTTAATTCTTGTTCCAGCGTACTTACTAATAATTACCCACTCGCCTTCTTTACAATAAGCTCCGTGAGGAAATTTCTTTTTATCTTTGTAAGCATCAGGGCCTAGTTTGACCACATAAGCTACGACCGTAGCTAAAGATTCTCTTTCTCGTGTCTCGTCGGGAATAACAATGCCACCTTTAGATTTTTCAAATCCTTGGAAAGGCATAAGCACCACACGATATCCTGTGGGTTGCGGTATTCTTTCTTTTGCGGATTTTTTAAGAAGACTTGGATCAAGTACTCTTTTATTTTCTTCGGTGTAAGCATCGGATACTTGTAGTTCAGGCTTCTCTTCCTTTTCTACTTTCTTCTCAACTTTTTTATCGGCATACCTATCAGGTACATAAAGTTTAGTTTTAGCCATCGTCACTGTCCTCCTGTGACACCAGAGCGATTATCTCTTGCTCCACATAAGCCAGACTCTGTAATTGACCTATGCACGACCGATATGCTTCCCAATCTTTGCAGTTCCCTGAAGTTACTTTTTCGTGAACACTCTCCTTTTGTTCACGAATAATATGTAGTATTTTTTGTATTAATTCAACCCCATCCATCATTTTTTTTCTCCTTTACTGTATAAATTGTCAAAAGTTATATTTGGATCAGTATAACTTTCATGTTCTTCACTACTATGAATCCATTGACTAGGTATAAAATCTGGAGGTCCTTCTCCCGTTACCCAAAGAGCTGGATTTGTTACTCTTACTCTATTATTTGGTAAAGCAACTAAGTTACCTTTCCATTTACCTTCAGTAAGATATAAAACATGACTTTGTTTATGTTGATCTGGGCTATCAGCTATTTCATGTTCAGTGTAATCAACTGTAAAAATGTATTTAGCTAAATAAAATTTACCATCTATCTTAGCGTACCAAGGTGAGGATGATGCTCTATCTATTGATATAACTGAGTGATGATGAGACATACAATCCCAAGGTTGACATAAATGATTTTCCATTCTTTCTGGCCATTCATCAACTGGTATGTCTGCCATAAGACCTTGTATAGGCATGCGAGCCCACATTGCACCACCGTGCACATTATTTTCTAAATCTTCACAATTTGTAAATATAATTTGAAATGATAGTGATCTATCTGGAATACAATTAACAGCAACCACCAACCCATGTATAAACTCACCATGGTATTTTTGATGACCAGCTGTAAATTCTTTTCTGACCCATACCTTAAAGTAAGGGACATTCGATATTAAATAAGACATCTCTCCTCTTTCTTATTTATTTTTTCTTTTTGCCGCCTACTTTACCGCCCTTGGAATAACCTTTAGCTTTTTTTACCATTCCGCCAGCAAAATAACCTTTAGCTTTTGTTTTTTTAAACATAATTACCTCCTTTATTTAGGTTTTTTTCCACCCAGATTTCATTTTTGCGTAGTTTTTTTTAGAGATAGTACTATTCTTTTTAGAACGACTTGTCCCCGCTTTTTTTCTTTTATTAATGTTTTTTACTAAACTCATTTATTTCTCCTACTACTTTTTAGATGTTTTTCTAACAGCTCTAACAAGACCAACTCTACTTAATGGGTCTTTGCTTTTAGCGTTAGTTTTAGCTTTAGTTTTAGTCTTTTTTTCTTCAGCCATGTTTGCCTCCTAATTTCTTTGAGATAAATCTCTTAATCGTTGAACATCAATTGCTTCTTGAACTTTTTCTTTATTAAGTTTTTCTAGTTCAACAGCAATTCTTGACGCTGCCATTTCTTCTTGAGCGTCTATTCTTTCTCTCGCAACTTCTGTTCTTTCATCAGCAGTTTGTTGTGAAATAGCATTTCTCTGTGCTGTTAATTGATTGTTTATTTGATCTTGTTGAGTTTTTATAACTGTGTTTGTTTCAAACTCTTTTGCATCTTGTTGTAGTCGTGCACCTTGTAATGCTAATTCTTGTTTTCGTATTTCTACAAGCGGGTCTTCATTACCGCCTGGGGCAAGAACCTCAGACAAGTTAGCAGACAATTCAGCAATGCGTTGAGCAACTTCATTTTCTATTTCCATTTGTATTTGTTGCATAGCTTCTTCTGGAATTTGTCCTTGATATTGTTGTTGTAACTTTTGCAACTTAGGTCCAAATTCTGCCTCAACTAATTCTCTAGCTTGTAAAGCAACATGCTCATATATATGTGAAGTTAAAAGACCAATAATATTAATGTTAGCCATAACAGCAGGTGTTCGCATAAATGTTAAATGTGACTCAATATGTGCTTGATGATCTTGTTTTGGAAAAGCCTGTAGTCCCTGCCCTTGTAGAGCTTTAGCATTTTCAATAGCAGGGTCTTGAGGTTGAGGTTGTGGAGGAGGTGGTAATACTTTTTCAATATTACGCACGCCCAATGCTTCGTACATTCTTTTATACGCTTCATACATTCCAGCTGGTCCATGAACTTGTGGGTTCGATTGTACGAGCTGTAAACTTGTTTGAGCAATAGCAATTCTTTGAGCTGTTGAAAAGATGTTAGGGTCTGATACAGGCATAACATCAATTCTTTCATCAAAGTCTGATTGCTTAATATTTGGATCGCCACCACTTACTTCATATGGATATGCTGGTGGTGTGTAATCACGGAAAAGATTTGCTAGAAGATTAAATTCTACCTTCTGTGCATAGTGTAATCTTTTATGAATAGCTGACATAATTTTTGTGCCACGCTCTAGCATAGCAACAGTCGAACCTACTGGTGCACTGTTCTGTTCAGCTAATGGCATGTCGGCAACAGACGCAAATCTTTTACCGCTCTCAACAATAATACCAAGTAACTGTAATAAAGTTCCAGATGGCTCTTTAAATGGTAGTGGTATAATAGACGCTCTCAAATCTCCGCCAGGAGCATCAATATCTCTAAATTCACCAGGTTGTAATGGGTCTGATTCATCTCTAACCCTAATACCTCTAGCTTTAAAACCAGCTGGTAAGTTTGCTAATGTACCAGCATCAATAAGCTGACGCAGAATAGATGTAGCAGAACGAGATAAGTTACCAATAATATGTGGTAAACCAAATCCGTAGAATCCTAGACCAGGTAAAAATTTGTAATGTACAAAATATTGGTTAGGAGTTTTTTGTGGGTCTTGCTCTTCATAATTTCTTCTAATAGCAAGTATGTTAGACGAACCTACATCAATAGTAATAATGTAAGGTAATTTAATTCCTGTTGGTTCTCCGTCTTGTCCAACATCTTCAAAACCTTCTAAGTCTAAGAAAGTATGTATCTCATAAATTTCTAATTCATCATCTTCGTAAGTCATTGTTGCAGACTCACCAGATACTTTTTCCATAGTCTCTTCTAAATCAGAATAGACATGTGTTGGTCTGACGGGAACATCTCTGTAGATACCAGCAACTTGAAGTTTACGAACTTCATTTCCTGTCATCTTCAGTCTATGTGTTAGCCTAACAGCATTCGCAAGGTCAACAGAACTGTAAGGAACAATAATGTCTTCACTAGGAACGAAGCGAGCCACGGGTCTTTGTTTTGTTTCATCGTAATAAACCTTTTTAAAAGCTGATCCACTTAAAGGTAGATAAAATAACAACTGGTCAAGTTCTGGATCGTACTCTTCCATGTTATAGCAAATCTGATAGTTCATATAATCTTGAACTCTTTGTGCTTGTTGTTCTGATTGTGGGTTAGGTTCGCCCATAATGTTTACACGAACAGGCCCACCTGCCGGTAATAATTCTTTATAGGCTTGTGCTTGGAATTGAGTAACACTTTCAGCTAGAACAGGATGAGTAACACCTGATGCTCCCTCGAATGGTTCACTTCTTTCGTCTTCTTCTACACCTAAAAGATTTAAACCTTTCTCGTAAATTTTTTCCCAATCTTCACGAGCGTCAATGTCGCTCTCTACTGCACTTGTTAATTCAGAAGATATTGGACCTAATACACCTTCTTCAACATACTCTGCTAAATTAGCATCAAAAGGAATTTGTTCTGAAGCAAGTCCTTCTTCTACAAATTCACCAACTTCTACAGAACCATCTTCTAGTTCTGTCATTTCACCACTTGCTATTGCCTCTGCAAGAACAGGTGGAACTTCAGCAGTATCAATAGGATTTCCCTCAATAGGGAGCTCCTCTTCTTCTGGACCGCCTTGTCCGAATGGATTCTCAGCCATGTTATTTCCTTATGTTAAAAAGCACCTTCAAATTTACCGCCCTTAGTTGCAGCACCCATACCTCGTACAGTACCGCCCCCTGGACCTTCTGGAACTTTTACTTCAACTTCACCTTTTTCTTTATGAATTTTAGGTGTCTTAAGTTTTTCTATTATTATTTCTTTTGACATCAATAATACTCCTTTTTATGAGGACGATCTTCGTCCCAAATTTCATCGCTTGGGTGTCTAACAAATCCACCTTCACGAAACCGTAGTATAGCCTGCGACATGGAATCTACCAAGTCATCATTTTCTCCGAATGGAAAAGAAGCACATTCTTCCGCCATCTCTTCCGCCCATTGATATTCTGGTCGCCATACAAGACCAGATTCAAACATCGGGGCACAGGCATGGACTCTCGAAACTTTATCTTGTCCAGAGCGTCGTCCACCTGGTGTAAAATTTATAACAGGAATCCCCATATTTCTCAACTCCTGAGTTAAAGGAAGTCCAGAAGCCTTAGCCTCTATTAAAACTATATCAGGTTTATGATCAGAATACGATTCCATAGCTATCTTTTTTAACTCAGGAAATTCCCATCGTCCTTTACAACAATCTAATAATATAATACGAGGACCATCATCATCATTAGGATAAAATACACCCCAAGTACTTATTGCACTGTAGTCAGCAGTTTCAGATTTTAAAAATGCAGTATCATATGATTGCAATATATATTCACATTCTGGTGGATCGTCATTTTCCCAAATTTGCCACCACTCTCTTTTAATGATAGCACCTTCTTCCATTGTCGGTTGCTGTAACCACTGGGCATTCCATTTAGAAACAGGAAGGGAAGTTTTAACTTTTAACAATTCTTCTTCAGACCAGAAATTGGGCCATAAAATATTGCCGTCATCAAATATTGCAGGGAACTCTACAACCTCCCAATGATCTGCATTTTCTTCGCCTTGTTTTTTTAATACCTCTGCTGTCAAATCTTTTGTAGACCAACGCGTCATAACAATAACAATACGACCGCCTGGTTGAAGTCTTTGTCTTGGACCGGAAGTATACCACTCATAACAATTCTCCATTGCCGAAGCAGATAAAGCATCTTGCTCAGAATGAGGATCGTCAATAACAAGGAGGTCAGCACCACGACCTGTAATCGCTGCACCAACCCCCGCCGCAAAATATTCACCGCCTGCTGTAGTTGCCCAACGCCCAGCGGCTTTAGACTCAGGGGAAACTTTTGTTTCTGGAAATACGGTTTTGTAATCTGGAGTATCAACAAGCATTTTGCACTTACGACCGAAACCTGTAGCAAGTTCGGTTGTGTGTGTTGCTTGAATAATTTTTAATTTAGGATTAAGTCCTAACATATAGGATGGAAAATAGATTGACGCAAACTCAGACTTTGTGTGTCGAGGTGGCATATTAATAATTAATCTTTTTAATTTACCAGACGCTATGTCTTGTAATTTTTTTGCATAAATTTTGTGATGACTACTTTCAATAAAATCGGGCCATAATTTTCTTACATAAGTTAAAAAATCACTACGAGCAGCATCTTTTTCTTGTAAAAAATTTAATCTCTCTTCTAATTGAAGAGCGTAACGAATTTGTTCTTCGTCTAAACTACTATAATCAACTTCTGCTTGTGTCATGTATTCTCGATACCCATAACATTAATTCTGTGTCTGACATATTATGTTTCATAATATTTACTGCCCAACATACTAAACGAATATTGTCTTTTTTGTAACCTATATCATTATCTATTCTATCTATTGAAATATTTGTATATAATTTTTTTCCGGTTCCATCTCTTTTGTGTGTCATATTAATACCACTGACTTGACACTTGCCTTTACACTTTAACCATATATCTAAAATATCTTGCCAAGACAAGTCCCAAGATTTTTCTCCTTTTATCTTTCGAGCAGATCGTAATTGTGTAAAATTTCTTCTTAAAAATTTTAGAGGGTCTTTATTGGTTTCATCATTGCGAATTTTTCTATTGCATTTGCGACAACGCCGTCGGTAGCAAGGAGACCCATTCCTTGAAAACATTTTTTCAAATGCTGTAATAGGTTTCGTTACTTCGCATGTATTGCACTTGCGTGAACTCTCCATAAATTCCTACATATAGTAGGTTTGATATTTATGCAACTAAATATTGATTATACGATTTGTAATACACATAAAAAAATAGTTGAAAAACAAATAAATGTAATAAAATTAAGCATTTAACACCCTTTAATTAGTAATGTTATATACCCATAGCTACATTTATCAACTGAATAAGATGAATAAATACTATTTATATTGGTAATATTTAACCAGTAAGTACGAAAATTACTATTAAAACACCAACAACTAATATTGGAACAAGCCATTTGTTATTAAATGGTTGTTTTTCAGTTACATAAGCCTCATTACCAGGAGTAGAGGGATCATCACTAACAAATCTGCCTTTAGATGTCCGAGCTCTTTTCTTAGCTGGTGCTTTTTTCGTAGTTTTTTTAGTTTTAGCTTTTGCCATTTCTTGCCTTCCTTATTGATTTCATGCCCCGTTGCCCAAACCAGAACGAAATCACGGTTGAAAACAAAATTTTCGTTTCCTCGTCCCAGCTAGCTAATATAGCCTGGCTGACATCATCCCCTTCTTGTACTGCAACATAGACAGCTAACCCTTTAATGGTAGCAAACAGTATAAAAAAGAAATAAGTGACGACGGGTCGCACGGATGCTTGTAGTGCAGATATAAAGGAAGACTTATTACTTCTAGCAAGTTGAGCAGCATGTTCGTAGATAGAACGAGATTCTTCTACATCTGCTGCTGCGTCGAGCTCTTCGAGTTTTAATTGACTTAAAACTTCAGCGTGCTTCGCCTGTGCATCCAATAATTTTAATTGGTGACGATTTTTCTGCCCCTGCTCGAAAAATCCTAAGAGCGTGGGGAGAAAAGAAGTTCCGAAGCCCAAGAGGCTTCCAACGAGTGACAGCATTAAATCTCTCCTTTTAATCTAAGTTTTACATAATAGATAAAAACTACATTAATTGGCAAGAGAAAAAAGAACATGGGCCAGTCTGCCATAAACATGTATTGCAAACCACAATAGACAGAGAACACTCCACATATGTAAAGTATTATCTTGAGAAGCTCAAGAGCGTGACCTGTCATTTCATCCATAATCTACTCGTTAGTAGATTTAGTAGAAATTTGTATGTCTATTTCTTGTGACTCTGGAATATTTGCTGAGATGTTAATTGCAGAACTTGCACATCCAGCTAAAACCACTACCATAAGAACTAAAAATAAATTTTTCATTGTTAACCTCTTGTATAATATTTTTATACAACTTTATTTAACGATTGTTAACTGTTAATTATGTTAAAAATATGTTCCAAAGACATCGATCTCTGGGTAGTTTTGAGAGGAAGGATTCTTTAATCCACGAACATAGTTACTAAATCCTCTAATCTTACTTAAATCTAAAGGCATTTGCATAACAGCTTTTGTTTCTTGCATAGGTGTCATTGGGCCTTGCTGCATTATTGGCTGAGCAGTTCTTGCTGTAGGTTGTTGTGGTTGCGGATTAGGCTGTTGTGGTACAGGAGGTCTAGTTGCCGGATGCATTTTAGGTTGTTGTTGTAGCACTTGACCACCACGACCAGGATTGTAAGCCTGCCCCCCACTCATTGCATGATTTAAGGGACCCTGTTGAAATGGTTGGTTCATGTTAGGTTGTCTAGGCATGTTTGGATTAAAATTCATTGGTATATATTATAATTTTTTTTTAAAAAGTCAATCGGAGTCCCTCTAGGGACCCAAAAAGTTAAAAGTTATTTTCGTTAGGCAGAAACAGGGCTCAGCTTCGCTGAGCCTTTAGAGTAAAATCGATGGGTGGGGGTGTAAATAAAGGGTATCCCTGAGCCATTTAGAAGCTCAGGGAACCTACTTTCTTATGGTATCCAGCGACCAGTAAAGACATAGTGAACCAGTCTAAATCCCCAAGCCAACAATCCGACTGCTGTAATAATTGGTAATATGAATATAAGTAAATCAA
>Ga0114932_10000819_pt1 | contig 36667 bp, 29 predicted proteins | sample 2SBtaG_2_FD_87286 | JGI IMG/M metagenome (GOLD analysis project Ga0114932, IMG submission 87286) | Deep subsurface microbial communities from Kolumbo volcano to uncover new lineages of life (NeLLi) - 2SBTROV12_ACTIVE470 metaG | ecosystem: Environmental > Aquatic > Marine > Volcanic ...
TAAGAGAAATATTTGGCCAAATTAATGATTTATCTCTGTTTTTATATCATTTTAGATTATAATAATCGGTTATTTACAGCTGGTTAACCTTGCACTGATTAACACAGCCACTACCGTGTTTTTGCTAACCTATCAACGCCTGACAGCCCAACGCAACTTAGCTTAAAGTGGCCTCAGCTGATAACCCTGCAAGAAAGATTTTAATATTCATTTTCAGAGTACAAACATGACAGACTTATCGCTATACAGAAACATCGGTATTTTCGCGCACGTAGATGCCGGAAAAACAACAACCACAGAAAGAATTCTAAAACTAACCGGCAAAATCCATAAAATCGGTGAAGTACATGATGGTGCAGCGACAACAGACTTCATGGACCAAGAGCAGGAACGTGGCATTACGATCCAATCCGCTGCCACAACCTGTACCTGGAATGATCACCGATTAAATATCATCGACACCCCCGGTCACGTTGACTTCACCATCGAAGTATATCGTTCACTTAAAGTACTTGATGGCGGTGTAGGTGTTTTCTGTGGTTCTGGCGGTGTTGAGCCTCAATCTGAAACAAACTGGCGTTATGCAAATGATTCTGAAGTTTCTCGGATTATTCTTGTTAACAAGCTAGACCGCTTAGGAGCAGACTTCTATCGCGTGGTCAAACAGATTGAAGATGTTCTTGGCGCCAATCCTCTGGTTATGGTTTTACCGATCGGAACCGAAGATGGTTTTGTTGGGGTTGTTGATCTGCTCACACGCAAATCGTGGATTTGGGACAATTCGGGTGACCCAACTAAATTCACCATTGAAGACGTTCCCGCTGACATGGTTGATCAAGTTGAAGAATGGCGTGAAAAACTCATCGAAACCGCCGTTGAACAAGACGATGACGCGATGGAGAAATACTTAGACGGCGAAGAACCTGCACTGGAAACTATTAAAGCTTGTATCCGTAAAGGCACTACTAATCTAGCCTTCTTTCCAACTTATTGTGGCTCAGCCTTTAAAAACAAAGGCATCCAGCTAGTACTGAATGCTGTTGTCGACTACCTACCAAGCCCAACAGAAGTTAAACCACAGCCTGAAGTTGATTTAGACGGCGTTGAAACTGGCGACCACGCCATCGTGGACATTAACAAGCCACTACGCGCACTGGCTTTTAAAATCATGGATGACCGCTACGGCGCACTGACTTTCATTCGAATTTATTCCGGTAAAATAGACAAAGGCGACACTATTCTCAATACCTTTACCGGTAAAACTGAGCGCATCGGTCGACTCGTTGAAATGCATGCCGATGAACGTATCGAACTCAGTAGCGCCCAAGCCGGAGATATTATCGCTGTTGTGGGGATGAAAAATGTTCAAACCGGTCACACCTTATGCTGCCCTAAAAACCCGGCAACATTAGAACCTATGATTTTCCCAGACCCCGTTATTTCTATTGCTGTGTCTCCTAAAGATAAAGCCGGCTCTGAAAAAATGGGTATTGCTATCGGTAAAATGATCGCCGAAGACCCTTCTTTCCGTGTTGAAACCGACGAAGACAGCGGCGAAACTATCTTAAAAGGGATGGGTGAACTTCATTTAGATATCAAAGTTGATATCTTAAAGCGGACCCACGGCATTGATGTTGAAGTTGGTAAACCACAAGTAGCCTACCGCGAAACCATCACCAAAAAAATCGAAGACAGCTACACCCACAAGAAGCAATCAGGTGGTTCTGGGCAATTCGGTAAAATTGACTACACCATCGAACCTGCAGAGCCTGGCGAAGGCTTTGTCTTTGAATCTAAAGTAACCGGCGGTAATGTTCCTAGAGAATTCTGGCCGGCCGTTGAAAAAGGCTTTAAAAATAGCATGGTCGTTGGCGTTATGGCGGGATTCCCCTGTCTTGATGTAAAAGTGACCTTATATGATGGTGGCTTTCATGCCGTTGACTCGTCAGCCGTTGCCTTTGAAATTGCCGCTAAAGCGGCCTATCGTCAATCTATCCCTAAAGCGGGCCCACAACTGATTGAACCGATCATGAAAGTAGATGTCTTTACGCCAGATGATCACGTTGGTGACGTTATTGGTGACTTGAACCGTCGACGCGGCATGATCCAAGGACAAGACGCAGGCGTTAGTGGTGTTCGCGTTAAAGCACAAGCACCGTTAAGTGAAATGTTTGGCTACATTGGCGACCTCAGAACCATGACTTCAGGCCGCGGCCAGTTTTCAATGGAATTCTCACATTACGCACCGTGCCCTAAAAACGTGGCCGAAGATGTGATTAAAGAAGTCAAAGAACGCCAAGAAAAAAGCTAACGTTTAGCTCAACTTAAGGCAAATAAAAAAGGGTGGCTATTGTAGCCACCCTTTTTTTATGTCCTTATTTTTTAGCCATCACCCGGTAAAATTATTGCGTCAGTGTTTCCAACTGGGTTATCAACACCCATGCCTGCTGGTCATCATGACCGCAGACATCAACCACAGCTTTAAAATGGCTACATACTGTCGGGCGATCAGGCAAGCCAACCAGCCGGCACTGATTATCCTCGGTGAGTTGAATACAGCGAATACCGGCCGGCTTACCTTCTGGCATCCCTGGAATAGGTGAACTAATAGACGGGACAATACAACACGCACCACAACCCACCCGACACTTCATCCTAGCCGCCTAAAATGACATCAAATCCAGACATAAATTGACTCACACGGACTCGTGCAATCGTTTTAACCGGCAACGTCAACTGCCCTGAAACCAAGCCCTTTTCTATTAACGATTCGGCTTCAACCCACAAATCGTTCACATCATAGAGTGCCAACGCATCAAAAATGGCTAGCGTTTCCTTATGATCATACTGTTCAGCAGATTGCCCGCGTAACAACTGAAAAATGCCCTCATCCAAAAATAATAAGCTCACCGAACGGTCAAAAGCGGCCATCGTTAAAATAACATCGAGCTGTTCTTGAACATGAATACTGCCATGCGGGGGGTGGCTCATAACAACTAAGTATCTCTTCATGACCCAGGAAAAACAATAAATCGATCGGCGTTAATAGTCGCCTCAACCAACTGACCCAGCCCAGAAATACGAAAACCGGGAGCCAAATCCTGATCGGCTCTGTTTTGACGCTTTGACTCTTCTAAAGACATCAGCCCACGTCGCTGCGCGGCAGAAATACAAATAACTAAATCAATATTGTTTTGCAGGGCTAACTGATGCCAACGATGGGTAAATTGACGCTCATCACCGGGCGGCATTTGTGCCGCTAAACCATGATAAATACCATCAAAATAGAAAAATATTTGCAGAATAGTATGGCCTGCAGAAAGCGCTGCCACTACAAACTGATAAGCCATTTCACCGGCAGGACCCGCATAGGGACTACCGTTAATCTGTACGGCAAATTTCATTCGCTAACGCTGTTCCGATTGTTTTAACAACAACTTGTTCTCAACTGAGAACCAAAAAAAGGCTGATAAATAGTGACCGCAACAGCCTATACCAACAACAATCGAACATCAGTCAATAAGGCCACAATAGTCCGCATAAACCGCGCCGCATCAGCACCGTCAATAACCCGGTGATCATAAGACATATCTAAAGGCATCATAAGTCTAGGCTCAAATTCAGAACCATTCCAAACCGGTTTCATTTGCGAACGGGTCGCCCCTAAAATAGCCACCTCTGGCGCATTAACAATCGGGGTAAATGCCGTACCGCCAATGCCCCCTAAATTAGAGATCGTCATACAGCCCCCTTGCATTTCAGCAGGACGTAACTTCCCTTCTCTCGCTTTAACACCCAACTCAAACATTTCAGCAGAAAGTTCAAACAGACTCTTTTTATCAACATCTTTTAGAACCGGTACGACCAATCCTTTAGGTGTATCAACCGCAATGCCAATGTTGTAATATTTCTTTAAAATCAAACGCTCACCATCGGGTGACAATGAACTGTTAAACTGCGGGTATTGCTTCAAAGCCGCCGCAACAGCTTTCAGCATAAAACCTAAACCCGTTACTTTTAAGCCCTCTTTCTCGGCACTTACTTTAAGCGACTTCCTAAAGATTTCCATTTCGGTAATATCAGCTTCATCATGATGCGTCACCATCGGCAAATTGAGCCAAACACGCGATAAATTAACACCGGTAAGACGCTTTATCTTACTTAATTTTTGCTCTTCAACTTCACCAAATTGACTGAAATCAACTGCTGGAATCGCAGGAATAGCCCCGCTGCCCGGTACGGCCTTTACACTAGTGAGCGGCGCTGCAGTCATCACCTTTTTAACATGACGCGAAACGTCATCTTTCAGAATACGCCCTTTACGCCCACTGCCTTGCGAAATTAACGATAAATCAACACCTAATTCACGGGCAAAACGACGTACCGATGGGGTTGCATGAACCATACTTCCCCCGTTAACGGCTGTACTTATTTCAGTTTTAGCAGCCACAGGTGTTGGCTGTGGCACATTTACCGGTTTGGCAACTGCCTCTTCTGATGCCGGCGCGCTTACACTTTCCTCTAGCGCCGATTTCAACGGCGCACTCGCCTCACCAGTCATTAACGTCACAATCAAAGAGCCCTCGGAAACACTATCGCCTACGGCCACTTTAACATCGACCACCGTCCCCGCGGCACTGGCGGGAAGATCCATGGTAGCTTTATCGCCTTCCATAACCACCAAGGTTTGTTCTAGTTCAATCACATCACCCGCATTAATCAATACCTCAATCACTTCGACATCGCTGGCACCACCCAGATCGGGCACTTTGACTTCAATCAAATCATGCACAGTACCGGGCTGGTTCGGGACGGGAGCTTCTTTTTCCTCTACCGGCGCAGATGAGACAACTGCCTCTGCTACAACGGCAACCGCCTCCTCTTCAACAGCCGCCTCGACTTCAGCAGTTAACGTCACAATCAAAGACCCTTCAGAAACGCTATCGCCGACACTCACTTTAACCTCTACGACCGTGCCAGCGGCACTGGCAGGAAGATCCATGGTCGCTTTATCACCTTCCATAACCACCAACGTTTGCTCAAGCTCAATGACATCGCCAGGACCCACCAAAACTTCAATCACTTCGATATCGCTGGCACCGCCCAGATCGGGAACTTTTACTTCAATTAAATCAGTCATGTTATCAACAACTCCTTAACGTAAACGGGGTTCGTCGAGATCAGTGCCAATACCATACTTGGCAAGCGCCTCAGTCACTATATTTGCATTTATTTCACCTTGATCCATCAGGCTTTTGAGTGCCGTTATAGCGATAAAAAAACGATCGACTTCAAAGAAATGTCGCAATTTTTCACGGGTATCAGAACGACCAAAGCCATCCGTGCCCAAAACGGTATACGATGCTGCAACATACGGGGTAATTTGTTCGGCAAAAGAACGCATATAATCCGTTGAGGCAACAACCGGACCCGCCCTGCCTTCCAAGCATTGCACGACATGCGAGCGACGTTTATCTTGTTCTGGGTGCAGACGATTCCAACGCTCACAACTGTATGCCTCACGGGCTAATTCGGTAAAACTTGGGCAACTCCAAAGATCTGACTCAACGCCCCAGTCATCTCGTAATAACTCGGCAGCGGCTACAATTTCAAGAAAAATAACCCCTGACCCTAACAGTTGTACCCGAGGCCCCCGGGTTTCTTCACCCGCTTTAAACAAATACATTCCTTTGATGATATCCGCCTCTGCGCCCTCTGGTATAGCTGGGTGCAGATGATTTTCATTCATGGCAGTAATATAATAAAAGACATCTTCCTGATCTTCATACATCCGGCGCAAACCGTCTTGAATAATAACGGCCATTTCATAGCTATAGGTCGGATCATATGAAATACAATTAGGAACGGTAGCAGAGATAAGATGACTATGACCATCACCGTGCTGCAACCCTTCCCCATTAAGCGTTGTTCGTCCGGCTGTTCCACCGACTAAGAAACCACGACAACGCTGGTCGGCCGCCGCCCAAATTAAGTCACCCACGCGTTGAAAGCCAAACATCGAATAAAAAATGTAAAAAGGAATCATCGGTACGCCATGGGTCGAATAAGCACTCCCAGCGGCAATCCAATCACTCATACCACCGGCTTCATTAATCCCTTCTTGCAATACCTGACCTGATTTATCTTCCTTATAAAACATCAACTGCCCAGCATCTTGCGGCGTGTATAGCTGTCCGACTTGCGACCAGATTCCCAACTGACGAAACATCCCTTCCATACCAAAAGTCCGCGATTCATCTGGGACAATCGGAACAACCCGGCGACCAATTGTTTTATTCTTAATAAGAATATTAAGAATCCTGACAAATGCCATGGTTGTGGAAATCTCGTGCTTTTCACCAGTCCCTTTTAAAACAGCGTCAAAGTCACTGAGTTGTGGGATTGTTAAGGATTCAGCCTTTTCACGACGCGCGGGCAAATATCCGCCCAACGACTCACGGTGCCCACGCATATATTCCATTTCTTTAGAATCTTCGGCAAATTTCAAATAAGGTAATTGCTCAATGTCCTCATCTGATAGCGGCAATTCAAAACGATCCCTGAAGTGTTTCAAAGAATCAAGACTCATCTTCTTTTGTTGGTGAGAAATATTTTGCGCCTCACCCGACTCACCCATCCCGTAACCTTTAACGGTTTTACTCAAAATAACCGTCGGCTGACCACTGTGATTAACAGCCGCATGATAGGCAGCATAAACCTTAGAAACGTCATGCCCCCCTCGGTTTAATTCCCAAATATCACGGTCTGAAAAATCAGCAACCATCGCGGCTAATTCAGGCGTATTAAAGAAATACTCACGCACATAAGCGCCATCTTTAGACTTAAAGGTCTGATAATCACCATCAACGCAATCCATCATACGCTTGGCTAATAACCCTTCAGTATCGCGTTGCAGCAGCGCATCCCAACGATCGCCCCAAACCAACTTGATAACATTCCAACCCGCACCACGAAAAGAACTCTCTAACTCCTGAATAATTTTACCGTTACCACGCACAGGACCGTCGAGGCGTTGTAAATTACAATTAATCACAAAAATCAAATTATCTAATTTTTCCCGACCGGCCATACCAATCGCACCGAGCGATTCAGGCTCGTCCGTTTCACCGTCCCCTAAAAAAGCCCACACTTTACGGTTGTGGGTCTCAGCAAAACCACGGTCTTCCATATAACGCATAAAACGCGCTTGATAAATAGACATAATAGGTCCTAAGCCCATTGAAACCGTCGGAAACTGCCAGAAATCAGGCATTAACCAAGGGTGCGGGTAAGACGATAAACCATCCCCGTCGACTTCTTGACGAAAACTATCCATTTGCGCTTCCGTTAATCGGCCTAACATAAAGGCTCTTGAATAACTCCCAGGCGCCGAATGACCTTGCACAAAGATCATGTCACCGCCATGACCTTCTGACGGCGCCCGCCAAAAATGGTTGTAACCCACATCATAAAGGGTTGCTGCCGAGGCAAAACTTGATATATGCCCCCCGACATTAGTACTTTTATTCGCTCTAAGTACCATGACCATGGCATTCCAACGTACATAAGAGCGAATCTTACGCTCCAACTCTGGATCTCCTGGAAACTTAGCCTGCTGAGAAACAGGTATCGTATTCACATAAGCCGTATTAGCACTAAAAGGGATATCCCAGCCAGAATGCCGTGTCACCTCAACCAATAGTTCAATCAAAAAGTGCGCCCGTTCATGGCCTTCTTTTTCTAAAACGACCTTCAGTGAGTCGATCCACTCTTGGGTTTCAATAGGATCAACATCACCCTCATTAGAACTTTGCTTATTCATCTGATCATTCATCTAGCGCCCTTCCTAAAAGACTTAAATAACTTAGATTAACGTCGTTAATCTGCATCTTACTTAACAAAAACTCTGCCATTATATTACATCCTCAGTCTACGAGTAAGTCAATTATGCACCAAGTGCATATCCGTACCCCTATTTGCGCTCCCCAGTCAGTTGCTTTAGACTTCCCAGAACTGACCACGACTTTAAACTGAGGAACTGACTATGGCAAATTACCAAAAATATATTTGTACCGTTTGTGAGCATATCTACGATGAAGCACTCGGCGACCCGGACACCAACATTGCCCCGGGTACTTTATGGGCAGACATCCCCGAAGACTGGACCTGTCCTGACTGCGGTGTCGATAAAAGCCTGTTTGAATTAATGCCTTAATCGCCGTTATGTTTTGCCCAAACACAATGTAACTAACTGCCATAGCACTGTTCTAAAAACAGCCCACTCACTGAATGCAAAAACTTAGCATCTTATCAGCCTGCTTTGCTATTTTTTTGTGTTTGGTCTCTAACCGTCTTATTGCTGAAGTAAGCGACGATATTGAACTCCCCGATATTAGCGACTCTACCGGCACTTTCATTTCCCCACGCGAAGAAAAAGAACTGGGTAATGCCTTTTTCCGCAATATACACCGACAATTGACGATTAATCAGGACCTTGAGGTCCAATCTTATATTCAATCAATAGGCCATAAACTCGCCGCCCACGCCGCCCCACAACAAAGCCCTTTTCATTTTTTTGTGGTCATTGATAAAAACTTAAATGCTTTTGCCGGACCCGGCGGCTATATTGGCATTAATTCCGGCCTCATACTGGCAACGGACTCTGAAAGTGAACTGGCCTCAGTTATTTCACATGAAATCGCTCACGTCACGCAACGCCACCTTTACCGCGCCTTTGAAGCAGCCAGCCAATTATCACTCCCGACCGCTGCCGCTACTCTGGCCGCCATCCTGATTGGTTCCCAATCGCCTGAACTGGGTCAAGCCGCCCTTTTAGCCGTGCAAGCCAATTCAATGCAGCAACGTATTAACTTTACCCGCTCAAATGAACAAGAAGCTGACCGTGTCGGTATGCAAACGCTGGTTAAAGCAGACTTTGACCCCAACGGAATGCCTACTTTTTTTGAACGTCTCCAACAAAACAGCCGCTATTATGGTCAAGCTGTTCCAGAATTTCTACGCACACACCCAGTCACTGCGTCCCGTATTTCCGACACCCGCAATCGTGCTGAAAAACAGCCCTATCGCCACTACCCCGATTCTTTTACTTACCGCACTATCCGTGCTAAATTGCGGGTTTTAGGCTCAAAAAACCTCGACGCGACCCGCCGTTATTTTCTCACCTTAACCGAACAAGGAACACCCGAGCAACGTGCCATTGCCAACTACGGCCTAGGCTGGGTCGCGCTGAAGCAACAACACTTCAAGGAAGCGCAAAAGATCTTTAGCAAACTACAGAAGACGCTGCCCGAAAAACCCACCCTACACATTGCGTTAGCTGAAACTGCCACCGAATCACGTCACTACCCTGAGACATTAGCCATACTCAAACAAGCACGCCAACGTTTCCCTAACTATACGCCTTTATCGACCCTGTACCTTTCCACTCTCATTAAAACGGGGCAAGCACAACAAGCACGCCAAGAAATACTGCCACTCATTCACTCCGACAGACAAAACCCAAAAATCTACCACTTATTAGCCCAAGCCTACGGCAAACTCCAACAACCTATAGAGTCTTACCGTTATCTTGCTGAGTATTATTATTTAACCGGGCGTACCGAGAAAGCCATAGAACATATCAAAACCGCCAAAAATTTCACCGGTATTAATTTTTATCAGCACGCTATTTTAGATCAACGACTGGCCTTTTTTATAGAAGAAGAGAGAATTCTCAAACTCGGCCGTTAATAACGCATACTTTGATAATAATCATTTCTTGTTATTGCACTAATGGTTATTATAATACTTTATATTATTACCTATAATAACGAGGATATAGTAATGCCTGATTATGATAATCTTTCAGAAGAAGAATTAGAATCTGTTATTGCCCAAGCACAACAAACCCTTATTGAAAAGAAAAACAATAAACGTAAAGAGGTCATCGCTGAAATCAAAGCACTCGCAGCATCGATTAATCTGTCAATAGAAATTAAAGGCGATGCAAAAAAAAACCCCACTAAAAATTCTAAAATTGCTGCTAAATACCACAACCCTGAAGACCCGAGTCAAACTTGGTCAGGACGCGGGTTAACACCGAAATGGATGCAAGCTTTAATCGCCGGCGGTTATAATAAAAGGGATTTAGAAATATAACCCCTTATTACTCGCACCCAATACCTTAGGCTAATTTAGAGTGCCGCAGCCTGAAAAATAAATATTGGCATTAATAACTAACTTTAATGCCAATAAATGCTTCTCGAGGTGTTCCCGGAGCAACAAAACGGCGATTGCTATAATTATCGCCTAACACCTCATCGACATAGGCAAAGGCACCAAAAGTTTTATATTTTCGACCCAAAATATTATTAACTTTACCAAACAATTCAATATTATCAGTCAGTTTATATTTTGTTCTAAGATTAAATAACCAATAGTCTCCTAATCGGTCCATAATATTAGATTCATCGCCGCGATAGAATTGATCTCCGCTATATTGCCCATCCAAGGTTAAATCCCACTGCGCCCATAAACTCTGGCTTTAACCATAAACTCTGGCTTTAACCATATGCTCGGGCATACCGGTCATCCGATCACCCGGGTTACCAGACACACTGCCTAAATCATCGGCGCCGACTCTGGGGTCATGAATACTGTAACTATCTAAATACTGCACTCTGAGATAGGTGTAATTTAAGGTGACCTGCCAGTCATCCATCGTACTGAATAAACTTCGATACTCAATACTCGATCCGGTCTCAACACCATAACGCCGCGTTTGACCAATATTTTTAAAATAGCCTTCCGTAGTACTGTCTCCATCGACAATAAATTGAATTTCATCATAATTGATCACATAGAAATAACCCAAATTTCAAGCCAATATAGCAACACAACGAAAAAGCCATCACTAAGCCAGTTCTATAGCTAGAGAAAACCATAACCTATAAAACAGACCTGAACCGCGAACCATTCCATGTTGATAATCCTTAAATGCTGATCTGTAATCATTAATCACCTAATCAACATTCATCCAACCCACTAATAACTTAGCTTAACACCGATGAAAGCTTCCCTAGGCGCACCTGGAGAAACAAATCGACGATTATCGTAATCATCGCCCAAAACCTCATCCGCATCAGCAAAAGCTCCAAAGGTCTTATATTCTCGACCAAAAATATTGTTTACCTTACCAAAGAGAGAAATATTATCTGTAATTTGATATCTAGATCTAAAATTAAATATCCAATAACCACCTAAACGATCCATAACATTAGCCTCATCGCCGCGATAGCGCTGATCTCCACTGTATTGAGCGTTGATATCTAAATCCCAGTCACTTAATAACGTCACACCTAGATTAGCTTTTAACATATGCTCAGGCATTCCCGTCATACGATCACCCCGTTCCACGGTAACCTTCCCTAGCGCCTCGCCCTCTACTCTTGGGTCATGAATATCATAACCATCTAAATATTGCGCCCTGAGATAGGTGTAATTTGCTGAAAAACGCCAATCATCCATTGAGCTAAATAAACTCTGATACTGAATACGTGACCCAGCTTCAACCCCATAACGACGGGTCTGACCAATATTCTTAAAATATCCTTCTGTGGTACTGTCGCCTTCCACAATAAATTGAATATCATCATGATTGGCTGCATGAAAATAACCTAAATTCCAATCAATAGCCCCTTTATTATTTCCAATATCAAAGGCACCACGAACTCCACCTTCCCAGGTCTTGGTTACCACTTGATCTAATGGTGGGTCAGCAACGAATCCGTTTGGCAATTTACAAGGGTCATCAGGATCAGCACAAGTCAGCTCACTGGGCGTAGGGGCTCTGGATGACTCAGAATAACTACCGTACAAAGTTGCATTAGAATGGGCGTCAAAAGTAAAACCCACGGCTGGATTAAAACGCTCATAATTATGCGTTCCCGATAACTTATCTTCACCAATAACATATTGGTTATTCATGTCAATACGCGTATGGTTGTAACGTCCGCCTGCTGACAGCGTTACGCCATAAGGTAATGTCAGATAATCACTTAAAAAAGCACTGTATGTTTCAGTATTAACATTTAAACGAACCCGCTGCCCTCTAACATACGTACCATTACCGTTGACACCTCGATTCCCTGTTAGCGTTGCCAGCTGCGTATCTTGGCTAAAATTAATATTCGCATAATCGTAACTCGAACCTACGGTCAATAAATTGTCTATATCTTCTGCTAATGCATGCTCAAAAGCAGCTTGAACAGCACCACCGCGACTTCTTTGCATCGTTTGAGATGTATTGATTGTGCCACTATGACTTACATCTTCAGAAATCGGAGTCCCATTCAGAGCTAAAACCTCTTCATATTCGGGATCTGCATCATCAAATTCTGTAGTGACTAAATTACCTGCTCCCACCGCAGCAATACAGGCAGCCTCATCAAAAGGATCCTCAACATCATCACACTCAGTATAATCAGAATCATCACCATTAAAGGTCTTATTACGATTCTGACGAAAATAAGCATTACCACTAAGCTCTATGGCTTCCGTTAAATCAAATTTACCTGACAACTCGCTAAAGAATAACCGATTAATCGTTTGATCAGGATGGGTATAAATGGCCTTCTTAGATTCATTAAATAACTGAATGGGAATAAGCCCATTACCGATCATTTTATTGTCCGTAGCACTTAACGTTAAATCTAACTCGCCTCTACCGCCACGCCAGCTTAAGGTTCCTAGTCCCTGTTTAGCAATCGTTCTTGAATGGTCACGCCAACCAGAATCACCAAAATCCTTAATATCTATAAAATATCCAAATTCACCATTATTACCCCCACTGCTTAGCTCTTCAGAATGTCGATCCCAACTACCGCCTGAAACCTCAAGCTCATGCTTAGGCGATGAAAAACCCGTTTTAGATTTAACCGCAATCGCACCCCCTAAAGTGTTTTGACCATAAAGTGGATTAGAGCCCGACATCAACGCCATCGAATCAATCGCATTGCTGGGAATCAAGTCCCAATTAACCGTATCACCAAAGGGTTCATTAAAACGAACACCGTTTAAGTAAACAGACAATCCCTGTGGTAACCCCAATAACGGCGAGGCAGAGAATCCACGATAATAAACATCCGGCTGTAAAGGGTTATTTTGCGTTTCATTAACAAATACACTGCCCATATGCTGGTTCATATAATCAGCCAAAGACAAGCTCTGAGCAGCCTCTAACTGCTCGGCCGTAACCACTTGGATATGCGCAGGCACTTTATTGACATCAACACCATGTGATAGAACCGGCGAAGCCGTAACTTTCATAACAGTCAAACGCTCAACATCTTCCGCCGCAAAAGATGGGCTAGCAATCAAAAACAATGCGGTAGCTAAAACCTTTTTCATACTATATCCTGTGTGAATTCATCAAATCGCGTGCAAAGATAACACCTTTAAGCAACGCGCTGTAGCACCTACCACACAAAAGGAAATTCTCCCGATGAGCTTACGTAACCAAATCAGCATCAGGATCTTATTAATTTCACTGGGTATTATTTTCTTAGGGGCTGCCATCAGTATCTGGCAAGCACGCCAATCCATAAAAAATGAAGTGGATTCCTCCATTAATCTTGCCTTACAACTTATTAAAACAAGCCCCACCATTCAAAAATCCGGACAAAAGGATTGGCTTCTCCAATTAAGCCAATTAGAGCAAACCAGGCACCTAAATATTCAACTCAAGAACTCATTGGGCAAAAAAGTCAATGAACCCCTTCAACCCATCAAAAAAACAACCCTCAAAAACTCACCCCCGGTGTGGTTCACCAACCTTGTGCTCAGTGAATACCCCAAAGTTGAATACCCTGTTGACCTAAACAATAACACTGGATTTATTTTAACCATTCAAGCCAACCCAATGGATGAGGTCGCTGAAGCATGGCAAGAAAGCATTATTTTCTTTGGCGTAATAATCGCGCTTGTTTCATTAACACTCCTCTCGGCCCAGCTCGTATTTAATAAATCAATCATTTCAATCCACTCAATCATTGCGCACCTTAAAACAATTGAAACCGGAAACTACCACAAAAAACTACCGGCATTCTCTACCCAAGAATATGACACCATTGCGAAAGCAATTAATCATATGACCGAAGCACTAGAGACGTCAGAAAAACAAAACAAGGCATTAACTCAGCACTCACTAGAGATTCAAGAATCAGAAAGAAAGCGTTTATCTCAAGAATTGCATGATGAACTGGGTCAATCATTAACGGCTATCAAGGCGATGGCCATTTCAGCGACACACGAGACAGCAGATATTCAAGAAGTCACCACATCCATTGTTAACATTTGTGATCACTTAACCGTTGTTGTTCGCTCAATGATGAAGCAATTACACCCTGCTCTATTAACAGAACTAGGACTCAAAGCTACATTAGAAGACCTACTGCACCAATGGCAGGCCAGAAGCCCATCAATCGCATTTACGCTACACTGTGATGATGCCGTAGACCAAGTAGCCCCCAATACAGTCATTCAAGTTTTCCGAATCATTCAAGAAGGCCTCACGAATATTATTCGCCATGCTCGGGCCACCCAGGTTAGTGTCAACATTCAGCTTAACCAAGGCAAGCTCATATTATTAGTCACTGATAATGGCTGTGGTTGCGAGTCTGATAAACTTACCTCTGGGTTTGGGTTACTTGGCATAAAAGAAAGAATAAAACTATTAGAGGGTAGCCTGCAGATATCCTCTAAAATAGATAACGGACTACAACTCAAGGCTCAAATCCCACTATCATGACCGATAATATAAAAGTTTTACTCGTTGATGACCATACTGTCGTTAGAGCAGGTTTTAAACTCTTATTGGCTACCTCCCCTGCCATCGATGTTATTGCAGAGGCCAATTGCGGTGAAGAAGCCATTCAACTTTATCAATCTCACCTGCCAGATATTGTTGTGCTGGATTTATCCATGCCGGGTATAGGTGGACTAGAAACCATTAGTCGACTTGTGCAGCGGAACAAGGATATCGCTATTCTGGTTTTTAGTTTCCATGATGAACCGGTATATGTTAATCGGGCCTTAAATATAGGCGCTAAAGGTTACATTACCAAAAGCAGTGCCCCTACAATATTATCGGAAGCCATAATAAGTATTCATAACGGTCAGAATTATATTGAATCAGGACTGCTCGATAGCACCCAAAATCAATTACCAGAAAACAACCCCGAAGCCATTGTACAAAAATTCTCAACACGGGAATTTGACGTATTCCGGTTATCCGCTCAAGGGTTTACCACTCACAAAATAGCTGATGAATTATGTTTAGGCTATAAAACCGTTGCTAACTACATCACTCAAATCAAGAAAAAACTAGGTACACCAACCTTAATTGAGCTGAGTCATATTGCCACTACACTCGGAATTGTAAAACATTAAATTCAAATCAACTTTGCTAAGAGACCTTTGCGCGATCACAACTCAACCACTTGGCTAATTTAAACCGACTGCCAAACTTTATCTTTCTTTTAAGAACAATTGCTGAACGAACCAATCAACAATCACTACAGCCCCAATAAAGAGGGGTAAATGACGACGAAATTGCTACGCGGCTAGCGCGAGGCACTACAAGGATAGTCTACCGGTCTGTGTTCGTAACCATAATGAGTCTTAGCGCTTGGCTCATGCTGTTAATGTACTGAAAATTGTACGATTACCTGCTGTCAACCAGAAAGTGCCGACGTGATTAGAGCCGCAGTCTGGGTCTTAGCACATCGACCTAGGCGCAAGAAAAATCAAATCGATTATTGCACAATAAACCAAGGATTTAATAAATCAGCCTTATTATAGACTAAGGGCTCATCGGTTCCGTATTGCAAGACCTGCTTACCCGCCGCCAATACCACGGCATGTGCAGCAGCGGTATCCCACTCCATCGTTGGGCTCAAACGTGGGTACAGATCCGCCTCACCGGTTGCAACCAAACATAATTTCAAGGAACTGCCTATCGCCTTCAGCGTGACCTTTTCAGTACCGTCCATCAAATCTTGTATAAAGTGCTCGGTTTCGACCGATAAGTGGTTTTTACTGGCCACAACGGTTAAGGACTGCTCAGGGTTAGCGTTTTTCTTGAAAGGCAGCCGCCGATCATTTTTAAAAGCCCCTTGCCCCTGACAGGCAGAATACATTTCTTTAAGCGCCGGTGCATAAACCACACCGAGCACGGGCACACCGCCATGAATCAAGGCGATATTAACGGTAAATTGATCGCTGTGATTAATAAACTCCTTGGTGCCATCAATCGGATCAATCAAAAAAAAGGTTTGCCAATCTCGGCGCTCGCAATAAGGTATTGTTTTATTTTCTTCCGATAACAGCGGAATATCAGGGTACGCCTTGCCAAGAGCCTGACAAATAAACTGATTTGCCGCCAAATCTGCTGCTGTCACCGGCGACTGGTCCGCCTTATACGCCACTGAAACTTCTTTTTGATACCACGCCAAGGTAATAGCGCCTGCTTTTTGCGCAATCTCGGTAATGACTTTTCGTTCAACAATACTATGCATAACGTTATAAGGCGGTTAAGTTCTGATAATTAATAGCAATTTTAAGACCGGCATAACGACCAGACATCCGGCTTAACCGTTCCGTGTTAGGGTCAAAAGTTAATTTTACCGTAGAAATTGCCCGTGATTCATAGCCCGGTTCAATATCAGGACTGACCAATAAAAACCTGAAACTCAACACCTCACCCGCCGGTGATTTTTCTCGGCCAATAGGGGCACCCAGTACCGCTAAAATACTATTTTTCGTCGGCAATGGCACCGTTATCTTAGCCATTTTAGCAACGTCCGCCTTTAATTGCCGCTCTGTCACATTAATAACTGCCCCGGCAATCGAACGAATCGAAGTCTCGAGAAAGGCTGGTGGCACTATTTTTAAAAAAATCGGTGATAACTCTGCTGCCTCAAGGCGATTGTCAGCATTGAAAAACAAGGTCCAGGTAAAGGCAATAGGCGGATTGGCGGGCTGATTATTTTGATCGACTTTTTGGAAAAAATAATCCCAACGATGAACGCCCTGATGGACATCCTTTTGAGTCGGTTGTAATTTGGCTAAAAAAACAAAATCTTCACTGTAAACGACGGGGTCTTTAAATAATAAGGTAAATGATTGATTGTGTTGTACAGAAAAGTGCTCATCAAACTCAGCCATCTGATTATACACCTGATATAACCGCCACCAGACACAACCCGTCAAACTACTGAGCAATGCTGAAACCAACAGACTTCTGAACGTCAATCGTATTAAACGCCTATACATCAGTGGCTGATTTTTGAAGTTCCAAGATCAGTTTCGGCGATTAAGAGACGTTCTACATCAACCCGGTCAAAGCGGTATTGCTGATTACAAAACTCACAATCAACGGCAATAGCATCCCGCTCTTCTAAAATTTCCTCTAACGCAGTGCGCCCTAAACTTTTTAAAGTTCGCTCAATTTTTCCATTTGAACAACTGCATTTAAACCGTATCGGTTCTGGCTGAAATAACCGCAGCGTTTCTTCATGAAACAAGCGATGCAATACGGCTTCGCACGATAAATCAAGTAATTCATCAGCGCTAATCGTATCAGCTAACATCACAATACGTTCCCAATCAGAACCAAAACCTGAGGATTCCGGTAATGCTTGTAAAAAAAGACCGCTGACCGTCGTTTCATTAGCAAACAACCACAGCCGTGTCGGTAATTGTTCAGACTGCTGATAATAATTTTCCAAAGCCTGTGCCAAATTATCACCGTCTAAGGAGACAATCCCTTGATAAGGTTGCTTCCGCTCAGTCTCAATCGTGAGCACCAACCGTCCTGAACCATACAATTGGCTGAGATCGCCAGCAACCACAGGCTCACGATACCGGGCCAAGCCACGAATACAGCGATCATGCGTACACTGCGCAACAACGGCTTTAAGAGGGCCTTCTCCTTGCGCTTGTAGAACCAGTGCACCGTTAAATTTAATGGTTGCCGCCAACATCGTAGCCGCCGCGACTGCATGCCCCAACTGTTCTTTCACCTCCGGCGGATAGGCATGATTATCACTGACCGCCTGCCAACTGTCAGTTAATTTAAGCCATTCACCGCGTACACCTGCCTGCTCAAAAAGAAAACGGCGTAAGGTATCTTGATCTGTCATTTGAATAGTATTTAGCCATTATCAAAACTGTTATTATAAAGCATAAATAACCACAAAGAACTAAGCGATGAAAGCAATAGATGAGCAAGACCCTCAGACGGCACCCCCAGGACGGGCTCATGAAATGCCCCTTAACGCCACGCATATAATTACCGGCCACGCCTTAAAACCGCCGTTTCCTAAAACATTAGAAACTGCACTTTTTGGCTTGGGCTGTTTTTGGGGGGCAGAACGGTTATTCTGGCAACAGCCCGGCATCTTCACCACGGCTGTAGGCTACGCCGGCGGCCTGACACCCAATCCAAACTATGCTGAATTGTGTACCGGTCGTACCGGCCACGCGGAAGTGGTTCGCATCATCTTTGACCCTGCATTGATCACCTATCAGCAATTATTGGCTCTTTTTTGGGAAAGCCACAACCCTACTCAAGGGATGCGCCAAGGCAACGATATTGGCACACAATACCGCTCTGTTATTTTTACGCACAATAAGGCGCAACAAAGCCAAGCCGAAAATACAAAAATAAGCTACCAACACCAACTCACTCAAGCCGGCATCACCGCACCGATCACGACTGAAATAACACACGCTCCGACCTTTTACTACGCCGAAGAAAAGCACCAACAATACTTAGCTAAAAACCCTCACGGCTATTGTAATTTAGGCGGTCTAAACGTCAGGTTAAATTAAATGGAAAAAGCATTCTCTTTTTTAAACAACTTTTCGCTTAAAAGAAACTGTGCTATTTTCCCCTGAGAAAGCAGCCAATTAACACACTTAAATTAACTATAAAGAGCTATAACCCCTAACCTAACCCAAATCAAGCCTATGCACAATTTTCGCCTAGATCGGTCCCCCGTTTCGATTCGTGAGAATCTGAATTGGCTCTTTATTATTCGCAATTTTGTCATCACGGGCACCTTATTTACTGTCTTTGTTTCTGTTTTTGCACTACATATGGCTATCCCGCACAAGTCATTATCCTTAATCATTCTTGCCATCGGCTCATTCAACGCCTATACCTGGTTTCGATTACGCCACGCCACGCCTGTGACCGAATTAGAAATTTTTGCTCATTTGGCCATTGATGTGATCAGTATTGCTTTAATTCTTTATTTAACCGGCGGTGCAGCCAACCCGATGATCTGGTTATTCTTACTCCCGCTGATTATCACCGCGATCACGTTACCGCAAACTTATACCTGGTACATGATGTTATTAACAACATCGCTATACACACTGCTGATTGCCTACAACATACCGCTGCCTAAAGTCGGCGAACAAACCTTCACCTTTGACCCGCACGGCATTATATCAATTAACCCCATTTTAGAAAATGAGGTCGCTTTTTTTAGCACTAATATTTTCGGCATGTGGATTGGCTTTCTGTTCAGTGCCTCCTTGGTAGCTTATTTTGTTGTCAGCATGGCCAAAACACTGCGTGAGCGCGAACGAAAACTCGCCGAAGCCCGTGAAAATGCACTGCGTGATGAGCGCGTTATTGCCTTAGGTACACTGGCTGCCAGTGCCGCTCATGAGATGGGAACGCCTTTAGGAACTATGGCAATCATTGCCCATGAAATTGAACAAGAATACCAACAACGACACGCCCCTGAACTCTATGAAAGAATGCAGATTATTCTTGCTCAGATTAATCGTTGTAAAGAGGCCTTATCCGTCATGTCTGCTTCTGGGGGTGAAATGCGCGCCGAATCCGGACAAACTATGGAAATCACGACCTACTTAGATGAACTCCTAACCGTTTGGCGCAGTCAACAACCGGGAATCAAGATCAATTTAATGATTACCCCGGACCACACACAAACTTGTCAAATTGTTGCCGACCGCACCCTCACCCATTCCATCATAAACATTCTTAATAATGCAGCTCGGGTGACTAACCCTAACAGTGGCATTGACTTTATTGCGCAATGGGATCCTGAATGGCTACACCTTAAAATAAAAGACTATGGACCGGGCTTTAAACCTGAAATTTTAGCCCAAGCCGGTAAAGAACCCATATCCACAAAAAATCACGGGCTTGGCGTTGGTTTATTTTTAACTTATGCCTCGATTAACCGACTCGGAGGCAGCATTGACATTTATAATAAGCCCAATGGGGGTGCCTGCACAGAAATGACTTTACCGTTATTCCCTCAACCTAACCTAGCTGACTAAAAGATATTGCCCATGGAAACTTCAACAGATACTCCCCGTTTATTGCTCGTTGATGATGATCAAACCTTTTGCATGGTCTTATCCCAAGCCCTTAAGAAACGTAATTTTGATGTTGCGGTTGCTTACGACATTGCCTCAAGCTTAGCGCTTGCAGAAGAAAAAACACCCGAATATGCCGTCATTGATTTACGAATTGGCCTTGAATCTGGCCTGGAGTTAGTCAAAAAACTCATTGAAATAGATAACAACACCCGCATTGTGATGTTAACTGGATTTGCCAGCATCGCCACGGCTGTTGAAGCCATTAAATTAGGGGCAACCCAGTACTTAACGAAACCTGCCAATGCCGATGAAATTATTAATGCCTTAAATAAAAATGACGGTGACTCCTCTACCGTCATTAAGGACAATCCGCTGTCGGTAAAACGCTTAGAATGGGAACATTTACAAAAAGTACTGATGGAAAATAACGGCAATATATCAGCCGCTGCCCGCGCCTTAAATATGCACCGAAGAACCTTACAACGAAAACTAGACAAACGCCCTGTTAAAGAATAAAACAACGATTACGGGGAATTACTCACGCTTGTTTCAAGACCCGTTTGGCTTCATCCCAGAGTGTATCGAGTTCTTCCAACTCGCAATCCGTCACAGCCCGACCGGAGGTAAGTACCTGTTGTTCGACATAATTAAAGCGCCGGGTAAATTTATCGGTCCCTTTCCTCAACGCTATTTCAGGATTGACCTTAAGGTGACGAGCCAGATTAACCACGACCAACAACAAATCACCGACTTCTTCCTCCGTGTGCGGGTAGTCCCCTGAAATCCAAGCCTCTTTGACTTCAGCTAACTCTTCCAAGACCTTATCAAACACCGGTGCGGTTTCTTGCCAGTCAAAACCGTGCGCTGCTACGCGGTCTTGTGCTTTTTCACACGCCATCAGAGCAGGTAGATTTTTGGTCAGACCGGATAAAATACGGGTTGACCCAGTGCCTTGTTTTTCTTTACGCTCAAGAGCCTTAGCCTCTTCCCAAGCCTGCTTACGGGCCGCATCATCTTCAAATACGACATTGGAAAAAACATGGGGGTGGCGCCGTGTTAATTTGTCGGCGATGGTCATTGCCACCTGTTCAAAATCAAACAGTTTTTGCTCTTTAGCAATCTGGGCGTAAAAAATCACTTGTAACAACAAATCACCCAACTCACTTTTTAAATCTTCGTTATCCCCCCGCTCAATGGCATCGGCAACCTCATAGGCCTCTTCCAAAGTATAAGGAATTAAACTCTCAAAATCTTGTTGTCGATCCCAGGCACAACCGGTTTCAGGGTCGCGCAATTGCGCCATAATCGATACCAACTTTTCAGTCTGGCGTAGACTCAAAAGGAACGTCCAAAACTTTGCTCATAACGGGCTTTAAAGTCAGCAAGCGAAAACCGATGGTTTTGGGTGCCTTTTTGCTCAATTTTTATTGCACCCAATAAGGAGGCAATACGCCCGGTCGTTTCCCAGTCTAAATCATTCATCAAGCCATACAACAGTCCGGCTCGATAGGCATCACCACAACCGGTTGGGTCCTGAAGTTTACCAACGGGTGCAGACGGTATGTTAATCACACGGCCTTCGGTATAGATAGTTGATCCTTCTCCCCCTTGAGTGACAATTAAAGCTTTTACCTGTTCAGCCATCGCTTCCAACGTTAAGCCGGTGCGCTCTTGCATTAACTGCGCCTCATAATCATTCAAAGTGACCCACGTGGCTTGTTCTAGAAATACTGTCAATTCAGCGCCATCAAACATCGGCAGGCCTTGGCCGGGATCAAAAATAAATTCAATACCCGCCGCCACAAATTCTTCTGCATGTTGCTGCATACCCACTTTCCCATCCGGCGAGACGATGCCTACCTGAATAGGTTCCTCAACGGCCGCAATAGCATTAAGATGTGCCTCATTCATCGCGCCGGGGTGAAAAGCAGTAATCTGATTATCGTCTTCATCGGTGGTGATATAAGCTTGCGCCGTGTACTGGTCATCCAGAACTTTCAGGTAATCGGTGCGAATAGCACATTGTTCTAACCACTGTTGGTAAGGGCCAAAATCCTGACCCACAGTCGCCATCATGAGCGGCTCTTCGCCCAGCATTTTAAGATTATAAGCAATATTACCGGCACAGCCGCCAAATTCACGGCGCAGTTCTGGCACCAAAAAAGCGACGCTTAACATATGGACCTTATCAGGCAAAATATGATTTTTAAATTTATCTTGAAATACCATAATGGTATCAAAAGCCATGGATCCACAGATCAATGCACTCATCGTTTAAAACTCCGGTTTGTAAAAATTTAAGACTAAACAGCGCAACACAAATAGCAAACGCCGTGAGGTAAAAAAAACACAAGAACAAAATAAATTAATCGTTAATCATTTGCTCATATTCACTCGCGCTCATTAATGCTTCTAATTGGCTGGGATCATCAGCTTTAATGCAAAAAAGCCAGGTGCCAAAGGCATCATCATTCACTAATTCAGGTTCATCTGTCACCGCTTGATTACTTTCAATAACCTCACCGGTCACCGGACTATAAAGATCTGAAGCTGCTTTGACAGATTCCACCACGGCGCACACTTCCCCTACCGCGACCTTTTTGCCCGCTTCCGGCAATTCAACAAAAACCAAGTCACCGAGTTCTTCTTGCGCAAACTCGGTAATTCCTACACGAACCATATTGCCGTCTTCCAATGCTGACCATTCATGAGATTTTGCATATCTTAAATTTTCGGGAAAATCACTCATAAGCCCTTATCTATAGATAAAATTAAAAAGAGTTATTATACAGACAATTGACCCAAAAGCAGTTAACGCACTGCCCTTTTAGCTCCGTTTGAAATAAATTTTTAAATCCTTAATGTGCGTGATAGCAGTTGATAACTTATACTGCACCGTTCATGCTCGCTTTTAAATGACTTATGCTTAAAACCCTGACCCTTAAACCGTTCCTATTTCAAACGACATTAGTCTTGGGACTTTTATGGTTAAACCTGTCCTTGAACACCGTTCAGGGTGCGGTAAACCATGATAGAGACGGCCCTCTCCAGCCAACGCGCAACCCATTTCTAAGCCTGTCACTCAGCCCAGCGCTACAAAAAAGTGCCGGTATTAAAGTCCAACCCCTTGTCATAACCCACCACCAACCGGAAATCATCCGCTATGGTCGTACTGTACCCCAAGAACCCCTATTGCAATTTAAAAGCAACTACTTCCAGCAACAAGCCCGATTAAAAAAAGCCTACCGCCAAAAGCAGTTGGCCAAAACGCAACACAGCCGCCTTCAAGCCGAGGCCGACAATGCCCAGTGGCTGGCTGAAAGCATCACCTTAAACACTGTTCGCAGCGCTGCAGAATTGCAGTGGGGCAAAAAAATTGTTAGTGCCCTGACTGAAATAGAGCCATCCTCCAACATTGACTTCTCAGACCGTTCCAAGACCTTATTATACGTGGACTGCCCTGTGACCGAAAAATGGCCGATGCCAGCCACCATTGCTATTGCACACCGTGCTCATCGTAGCCAAGCGGTGAGGGCTACCTTAATTGATCCCAAACCCACCACGCCCCGCGCACACTCGGGACTTCGTTTTTTTTACCAAACAACGGCACCCATCTTTTTGCCCGGACAGCCCTTGGTCGCTTTTATCCCTTTAACTGAACAAGCCATCAGCGGTATCGTAATTCCTGAAACGGCGATCATACAACACCTTGGCCAACACTTTATTTACCTTAAAAAAGATGAAACAACTTTTAACCGGCAACAAATCTCAGTGAACCATCCCGTTCCCGGTGGCATCTTAGTCACTACCCCCTTAACCAGCCCTTACGGCGTGGTTATTCGCGGTGCACAAATGCTCTTTTCAGAAGAATTTAAAACGGGTATTCCGAAAGAAAATGACAATGACGACGACTAATTCCTGATGCTCGCTTTTCTGGTTCGCAGCTCGATCCGCTTTTACAGCGTCATCATTGCATTAAGCGTTATTCTATTGGCTTATGGGAGTTACCGATTGTCAACAGCAGGCCTTGATATCTTTCCAGAGTTCGCCCCCAAACAAGTGATTATTCAAACCGAAGCACCGGGTTTTTCAGCAGCACAAGTTGAAATTCAAGTGAGCACACCGATTGAAACGGCTCTTTCTGGCCTCATGGGCTTAACCACGACCCGTTCAGAGTCAATACAGGGGCTCTCTATCGTCACCGCCTTATTTAACGAAAACAGTGATATTTACCGCAACCGCCAACAAGTCACCGAACGTTTAGCCAGCCTTAAAGGCAAACTCCCTGCCTCCGTTCAAATGCCGGTACCGGTACCGCTATCCTCATCCTCTGCGACCGTGTTAACACTGGGGCTAAGTTCAGCGCAACAAAATTTAATGGCCTTAAAAACCTTGGTTGACTGGACCGTGGTTCCTAAAATACTGACGGTTCAAGGTGTTGCCGATGTCAATGTTTTTGGCGGTGCATTAAAACAACTGCAAATTCAAATTCACCCCGAACCATTACACCGCTATGGTTTAAGCGTCAATGACATTACCGAGGCCGCAAGAAAAGCTGTCCACAGCACTCAGGCAGGGTTTATTGAAAATACCAACCAACGCTTTACGCTTAACATTAGCGGCCTACCCCAACGCCCTGAACAACTCAAAAAAATCGTGATTAAAACGATTAAAGGGCAACCTCTTTTACTCGGCGAAGTTGCTACCGTGACCTACGCACCGGCGCCGGCGATTGGTGCCGCGCAAGTCGGCGGAAAAGAAGGCATTGTCCTGATGGTGATCGGCCAATACGGGGCCAATACCTTATCGGTTTCAAAAGCGGTTGAAAAAGCATTACTCGAATTTGAGCCCTTATTCGCCCAACAAAACATTGATTTTCACAACCCCCTTTTTCGCCCGGCAGATTATATTGAAACCTCACTCAGCAATATTACCGGCCACCTGTTACTGGGCAGTTTCTTTGTGGTCTTGGTGCTCTATCTTTTTCTTTACAACCGCCGGACCGCACTGATTGCAGCGATTGCCTTACCGCTGTCGCTTATTATGGCGGCGGTGGTTTTACTCGAGGCCGGTGTTAATCTCAATATTATGGTGTTAGGGGGCTTAGCGATCGCCTTAGGGGAAGTCGTTGATGATGCGATTATTGATACCGAAAATATCTTTAGAAGGCTTAAAGAAAACAAACAATCAAATAACCCGCAATCGACTTTCACTGTTATTTATAACGCCTCGATGGAGGTACGAAGTTCGGTTGTCTATGCCAGCTTTATTGTCGCCTTGGCCTTTGTGCCACTACTGACCCTAGACGGTGTTGCCGGCAGGCTTTTCGCGCCCTTAGGCATAGCCTACATTAGCGCTATTTTAATATCGCTACTGGTCGCCTTAACACTGACACCAGCGCTTTGTTACTGGCTACTAAGAAACACGACGCCAACTGAAAAAAAATCACCGGTAATGCTTTTTATCCAACCCCACTACCAGCGTTTATTAAGCCGCATCAGCCTTCACGCTCAGCGCATTATCATCTTTTCGATTGCAGCGTGCCTCATAGGCTCATTAGTCTTGTTAAATTTAGGAACGAAGTTCTTACCCGAACTTCGTGAAGGCCACTACATTGTTCACACCAGCAGTATTCCCGGTACCGCGTTGACCGAGTCGATTCGAATAGGCAGTGCCTTAACCCAACATTTTTTAACGATTGAAGGAGTTGAATCAGTCTCTCAATGGGCCGGTCGCGCCGAGCGCGGTGCTGATACCTATGGGAGCCATTACAGTGAGTTTGAAGTGCGCCTCAAACCCCTATCGGGCACCGAGCAACAAGCAGTCTTAAACCAACTTCGTCAAATCATCACCGCCTTCCCCGGGATTTTATTTGAGGCCAATACCTTTTTAATTGAACGGGTGGATGAAACCATCTCAGGGTATACCGCTCCGGTGGTCGTTAACCTGTATGGTAACGATTTAAATACCTTGGATTTAAAAGCCCAACAAATTGCCGACATTATGGCCAGCTTTCCAGAAGCCAGCGATATTCAACTACGCTCAACCGCCGCGGCACCAATTTTAGCCATTCAACTGAATCTGGATCAACTGAGCCGTTGGGGAATCAGCCCACAACAAGTTTCCCAAACGATCAGCACCGCTTACAGCGGCACACGGGTCGGGCAAGGGTTATCAGGCCATCAAACCTATGATATTGTAGTCAACCTCCATCCAACGCTCAAAAAACAACCCCGTTCAATCGCCCAACTCCCTATCCGAAGTGCAAGCGGTGCACTGCTCCCTCTAGGGGAGTTGGCCACCATTACCACCACCACTGGACGTTACAATATTTTGCACCAGGGCGCGCAGCGCCTGCAAACGGTTACCTGTCATGTCAACAATGACGACCTCGGCGGCTTTATTAACAAACTTAAAAATAAAGTCTTTCAAGAGATTGCATTTGATAGCACGAACTACCCTGAATTTACCGGCGCAGCCGTTGCCCAAAACAAGGCCCGGGAGGAACTGATACTGTATTCACTACTGGCCGGTGCTGGCATTTTACTGCTTATTTATTTAGCGCTGGGCAGTGCCCGCCATACCTTGCTGACCTTAGCCAATATTCCTTTTTCACTGGTGGGCGGAGTGGTGGCGGTTTTAATTACCGGTTCGACCTTATCGATTGGCTCGGTCGTCGGTTTCATCACCCTGTTTGGCATTACCGTTAGAAACAGTATTATGCTGGTTTCTCACTACCAACAGTTAGTACAACAAGAAAACCATCGGTGGAATTTTGACACGGTGTTATTAGGCGCTCAGCAGCGCCTACCGTCGATTTTAATGACTGCTTTAGTGACTATTTTAGCCATGTTACCATTAGCGATTAACAGCGATAATGCCGGCCGTGAAATCATGGGGCCGATGGCGGCGATTATTATTGGCGGCTTGGTATCATCAACGGTGTTAAACCTACTGCTTCTACCCACACTCTTGCTGCACTACGGCCGGTTTAGTAAACCGACATCAGACTAACCTACACGATTAATTTACATGCAAAAAAGGCCCATCGTTTCAGCTAACGATGAGCCTTTTCTAAAGTTCAAGCAACCTTGCCCGAAATAATGTTAATTTCTCCTGAACCGCTAGAGTATTAACCGAACCGAAACGAATCATTTGTTTTACAACGCCAGACAAGGCTTCATACGTCAAGTTGGTATATTAATACCTACCCGCCCTCTTTTAAAAAGGAAATAAATAACCCTAAAAAAACTGCATCCTGAAAGTAATCGTCGTCCTAACACCCAAAAAACAGCCCATCCCTAAAAACCGGCAATTGCTTTTCTTCTCTTATAACCGTCTTCCCTTGATCCAAAAATGCAAAAAAAAGTTTGTACTGTAACAAAAGAACAGAGCCTAGCCCCTACTCACTCATAATTAACACACTAATCGGTTAACCAAAAAAGTTGCCGGATGCACGGCCTGTACGCCGGCTAATAACGCTGCCTGCGCTCTGCAACTACACCCTGCTGCAATTAAAATACTGTCTTTTTCCAGCGTTGTAATTGCCGGTAAAAAACTGGTTTTGGCGACCTTTACTGATAATTGTGGGTTTTCATAACCGAACTGACCCGCCATACCACAGCAGCCGGTTTTTAAGAACATTAACTTAACCCCGGGCACCGCTTCAAACAACGTTTTTGTCGGCACAGGACCAACTAGGGATTGCTGATGGCAGTGATTGTGAATCGCCACCGTGACCGGTTCTTTTTTCAACCTAGTTTTAAAAGATGTCAGCCAAGCCTTGTTATCAACAACCATTTGGGCTAAAAATTCTTCTAATAAGAGCGCACGGTCCTTAATCTGTTGAACCTGACCTTTTTCATTATCCTCAACTAAATCAACCCATTCATCTCTTAAAACCAATAACTCTGAGGGCTCAAGTCCTAAAATATCATAATGGCCTGATACGCTATTGATTTGTGCCAACAATTGCTGCAAGGCTTTCTTTGCCTCGGGTATCAGCCCTTGACTGATTAATTGCCGAGGAGACGTTTTCATTAAAACCGGATGCACTACAAAGCCTAAAGTCTCTAATAACCTTAAAGCATCGCGTGGCACTTCTGGGCTCTGGTATTGACTGAAAAGATCAACCAGTAAAATGACATGAGTGCTATCCATTGCCTTGCTTACCTTACGTTGTACGCTATTAACAAAAGGCTTTTCAGCCATCAATGGTAATTCCCGCTGACTGGATACGCCAGCCATTTTTTTAAACAAGGTTGTCGTTTGCAACCGGTTGGCCAACGCCGGCAACTTCGAAGCCAATCGCAAATAGTAGGGGTACATCAAAACACCACGGTCTTTAAAAGACCAGCCATGGGCAAGGCGGCGTTGGTATAAATATTCTGCTTTAAGCCGTGCCATATCGACGCTGGCAGGGCACTCTGACTGGCAAGCCTTACACGATAGACAAAAGTCCATCGATTGTACTAAAGCGGGATTTAACAACTCTTGTTTAAAATCACGGCCTGAGCGCAGTAAAAAACGGAGCAGATTTGAGCGCCCGCGGGTGTTATAAAGCTCTTCCCCGGTAGCATGGTAAGAAGGGCACAACGCCCCTGCCCCTGCGCTTTTTCGGCAAACCGCCGCGCCATTGCATTTTTCTACCACTGCCGGCAAGCCTAAATCGCCCAACCAATCAAAGCCTGTTTTACCTTGCCACTGCACCTTACAATTGGCAACTCGAAGCGGTTGGTCAATCGGGGCTTTCGTTAAAATTTTACCGGGGTTAAAAATAGCGTCAGGGTCAAAGGCTTTTTTGATTTCTACATGGCAGTTGTAAAGTTCAGGCCCGACCATTTTTTCTAAAAAGGGCCCTCGAAGGCGGCCATCGCCGTGTTCGCCAGATAAAGAACCGTTAAAACGCTTCACCAAGCCGGCAATTTCATCAGCCAACGCCGTAAACAACAGCCGGTCTTCAGCTTGGGCCAAATCCAATTCGGGGCGCAAATGCAGCAACCCCACCGAGGCATGCCCGTAGTAGACACAGTTAATCTTTTCGCGCGCCATAATGGCGCTAATCGCTGTCGTATAGCTGAATAAATCACTGGGCGCAACGGCACTATCTTCTATCACAGCAACCGGTTTTTTTGGCTGGTTAACACCCATCAACAAGCCTAACCCGGCCTTTCGAATAGCCCAGACGTTAGTAGTATCAGCCGTTGAGATAACGGGGTAGGCATAGCCTAATTTTTGAGCGTTAAGACTGGCCGTGAGTATTTTTATTTTTTTATGAATTTCTACATCAGAACGTCCGAAAAATTCAACCGCTAAAACCGCCTCTGGACTGCCTTCTATCCACTGCCTATTGCGCCGATGTGCAATATGATTTTCGGTTAACGCTAATAACCTTTTATCCATCAACTCAATCGCCGCTGGCTGATGCTTTAAAATCACCGGTGTTGCCAACATCGCCTCATAGAGCGTTGTAAAATGAATACAGACTAGCCCTTTGGCTTCAGGGGGTTCTACCAAACTCAGCGTAGCTGAGAGCGTAAAGGCCAGCGTGCCTTCCGTGCCGCATAAAAAAGGCGCTAAATTAAACGGTGGACCTTGGGAGTTAAACGGTTGGCTGTTTGCTAAAACATCTAACGGATAGCCGGTATTGCGGCGAATAATTTCAGGCTTGGGGTAACGTTTTAAAATCTGGCCCCGGTGTTTATTGATAACACCCGTAATGGTTCGATAAATCTCCCCCTCCAGTGTAGGCAGCATACATTTAGCTTCTAATTGCTCATCAGTCAATGGCCCAAATTCGACCACCGTGCCATCGCTTAGTAGCGCCTCGATGGCGACCACATGTTCCCGTGTGGTCCCGTAAATCACCGAATGACTGCCGGCGGCATTATTGCCGATCATGCCGCCAATCATACAGCGGTTAGAGGTCGAAATTTCCGGGGCAAACTTGAGACCAAACGGTTTTAAAAACAAGTCCAAATCGCTGTGAATGACGCCCGGTTGTACGCGAATTTGGTTCCCCGATGGTTCCCCTAAAATACCCGTCATAAACCGTGAAACATCGACCACTTGCCCGCCGCCCACACATTGCCCGGCAATACTGGTACCGGCTGTTCGAAAAATAAGCGGCATTTTATTTTCTGATGCTGCCTGCACTAAGGCTATACACTCTTCGGTGTTTTTAGGAAAAACCACTGATAGCGGCAACTGTTCATAGACAGAAGCATCGGTGGCATAAAGCCTTCGTGTGGCAATATCGCTCTTAATGACCACAACTCAATGCCTAAGCTAAACGCCAAGTTTCCATTAGCTGTAAACACGCAACATTTAATGCAACAGCCCTAGTCTCAGAAGCCGATTCGGTATAACAGCGCAGTTCCGGTGCATTGCCGGAGGGGCGAAAATGAATAATATCGCCGGATTCAAAGGTTAAGCGCACACCATCAGTCGTATTAAGTGCTACTGGAACACCTGCTAACGCACCCAGTAATTGTTCAGCACTGTTCAAACTGCCTTCTAACGGTAAGGTTAATAACGGACTTAAAATTTGTGCACTACGTTCGGTTGGAAAATCTTTCAAGCGATTACTCACGGTATAGCGCTCCGGCAAGGTTTTAAGCAGCCCGCTAATCGTTAGCCCCTTTTCTTTGGCCAGCATTAAAATCGCTAGTGGCACAATTGCGGCATCGCGCGTTGGAAGCGGCGCTAACCGACGACCGTCCTTAATAATTTCAGAACCGACTAAGACACCGCCATTGGCCTCATAGCCAATAACGTTGTTATACTCACGTTCGGTCGCCAGCATACCGGCTATCACATAGGGTGAGCCGATTTGTGTTCTTTGAGTATAGTTAAACAAGCCCGATAACTCCAAAGCCGAATTTCCATTCACCGGCGTAATGACTGCATCGGCCGCAAGGTACTGTGCACATAAAACCCCTGCCACATCGCCTCGGAGCCAAACGCCTTTTTCATCGCTCAGCAAAGGCCGGTCACCATCCCCATCGGTGGAAATAATACAATCAAACATATGCTCATTGGACCACTGAGCCGCTAATGCGATATCTTCGGGGCGAATCGCTTCGGTATCCACCGAAATAAACGCATCACTTCGGCCAAGGCACATCACTTTCGCCCCCAACCCGGTTAAAATTTCATACAGCGATTCTCGTGAGACCGATGAGTGTTCATACAACCCAATGGATAGCCCCTGTAATGCCGATTTAGGGAAAAAGTTAAGGTAACGCCTAACATACTCAGCCTTTGCTGAGCCATCAATTGGCGGCAGGCTCGGTTCTCGTACCAGTGCACCTTCAGGGCTAAATTTTCCGATTGGAATGGTAATAATCTGTGCTCTGATCCCTTGCTCATCGGGTTTTAGAATTTCACCGGTTGCGGTATTAAACTTTATCCCATTGCGGTCTTCCGGAATATGACTACCGGTCACCATCATCGTCGCTATTCCTTGTTTTAGGCCATACAATGCCAGTGCCGGTGAGGGAATTTTACCTAAGTTTATAGGCTGATAACCTTGATCGACAATGGCTTGTGATAATACCCCCATCATACGATCGGTACTGCTACGATAATCGCCGGCAATGCCTATGGAAGCCCCGGGGTGTAATTGCTCTGTTTCCTGTAAATACTGGATAAAGCCGGCTGCATAAACCCAACAGACTTCATCGCTCAGATCTACCACCTGCCCGCGAACACCGCTGGTACCAAAATTAACACCGCTTTTTTCCATGACCGCTGCAATGCTAATCACTGACTGGTTCTTTATATTATCCACGCGCTACCCCATTGTTACTGTGTTTTTTTAATCTCTTACCTTTTAAGATAGAACACTTTAAACAATCGTTAATTAACTTTTAAAGAAACTATTACGGGACCGAGGCGCCGCGGCCAATTCCGTAATAGGTAAAGCCTAAGCGTTCCATCAATGCCGGATCGTATAAATTTCGGCCATCGAATATCACCGGTTGTTTGAGCTCGGCCTTGATTAAATCAAAATTCGGAGTCCAAAAGGTTTTCCATTCGGTCATCACGACCAAGGCATCCGCCCCTTTAAGACAGGCCTCTGGGTTTTCACAAAAGTCTAAGCCATCACGCTCTCCAAAGTATTCTTTGGCTTTCGTCATTGCAGCGGGGTCAAACACCTGAACCGCACAGCCTTGGTCTAATAACAAGGTAGTCAGGTGAATACTGGGAGCATTTCTAATCCCTTCCGAATTAGGTTTATAAGACAGCCCCCAAACCGCAAAGGTACGTCCTTTTAAGTTCATTTCAAAATGACGCCAGGCTTTTCTGAAAAGAACTTCCCGTTGGCTGGTATTAATATCCAATACCGACTCTAACAGCCGCCCCTCACAGCCTGCCTCTTGAACCGTCTTGGAAAAAGTCGCTACATCATCGGCAAAATTTGGCCCCCCAAACCCGGTTCCGGGATAAAGGTATTCATAGCCGATACGAGAATCTGACCCCATTCCTAAACGAACCTCTTCAATATCGGCGCCAAAGTATTCCGCCACTTCAGCGACCTCGTTCATAAAACTAATGCGTGTGGCCAGCATGGCATTAACACTATATTTAGTGAGTTCAGCCGATCGCGGTGACATCACCATTACCACATCACGTTGCCGGTTAAAAGGGCTGTATAAATCACGGAGCTGGCTAATGGCAAGTTGATCAGTACTGCCTAAAACAATCCGGTCAGGTCGGGTAAAGTCGATAATTAACCGCCCTTCGACTCGAAAATCAGGTTCGACGACCAACGCACAATGTAAAACAACACCCCTGCTCTGTAATTGTGCTAAGACCTTAGTTTGTAAAATTTCAGAGCTGCCTACCGGAAAGATCGAGCGATTGATCAACGTTTTATCGGCTTCCATCAACTCGCCCAAAGCGGTGGCTATTTTCTCAGCCAAGGGGTACTCATCCGAATTCAAAACCAAATATTGCAAGGAGCCACCGGCAACCCCTTGTTCAATATCACCGGTAACTACCAACCGGCCCGATAAAATATTAGCCTCCAGCAGCGCCACTAAACCCGGCTCTGCTTCCAGCCAAGGGCAAACCAATACTAAATCGTTAACACCGTCGTCAAAGCCCTCAATAACCCATAACACCTGATTGCCGTTATCGGCCAAACAAGCTGCTGTGACTGCTGCGGGCAACGATTGCCCATAAACCGTTAATTTAAAAAACATAGAAATAGCCATCTCATTCATAAAACTAATGCGCATCGCCAACATCGCATTGACACTAAATTTTGTTAACTCGACTGAACACGGAGACATAACCACATCCTTTGAGCAATAAAAGGATGCTATAACTGACCCAACGGCTCGATAGAGGTCTTATCTAAACGGCCTAAAAGATTTAATACGCGCGTTAAATCTGCAATTAACGCCCCCATTACTCTGAAATACGGCGCTATGATCAACGAACAGTGAGAGAAAAACCGATCATTTTTTTTGTTTGCTGGGTATAACCCTGATTCTTTCCATATCCACCCAGTCCATGACCTCCTCATGAGGTCGGTAACCCTTCACTATTTTTTGCAATATCAGTTGCATTCCCTCAATATCATTTCTTTCAATAGTAAGGCGAAGCGCATCCAGATAAGTCTCTAAATATTTCCATTCAATAAATTCTTCATGTGCCTTGATGATTCTAGGGTGCTCTGTTAACTGAACATTGTCACCCATCAACAATTCTTCAAATAACTTTTCACCCGGACGCAAACCTGTCACCTCTATAGCAATGTCACCGTCAGGGCAGTCCATATCTTTGACTCTAAATCCTGACATTTCTATCATTCGTCGAGCTAAATCAAGAATCTTTACAGCCCCCCCCATATCCAGAACAAAAACTTCTGCACCGTCCTCTTTTCCAGACATTGCACCGGCTTGCATCACTAATTGTGCAGCCTCAGGAATAGTCATAAAATAACGTGTTACTTCTTTATGCGTTAACGTTACCGGGCCCCCTTCATTAATTTGTTTCCTGAATAACGGAATGACAGATCCTGATGAATTTAAAACATTACCAAACCTAACCATAGATAGATGTGTTCTCCGTATAGTCGTTACAGAGCTATCCACCGATTTAAAAGTTATACTATGTTCAGCACCCAGTGCTTGTAAAATCATCTCAGACAAACGTTTACTCGCCCCCATGATATTAGTTGGGTGTACTGCTTTATCTGTACTAACCAAAATAAAGTTAGGGACCTCATTGTTAATAGCCACCTTGGCTATAGCCAAGGTCCCAAATACGTTATTCTTTAAACCTTCTGCTGGGTTGTGTTCAACTATCGGTACATGTTTATAAGCCGCCGCATGAAAAATCACTTGGGGTTTCCAAGCTTGAACCAGTATATTCAATCGCCCTTCATCCTGAACAGAACCTAATAGCGGAATAATGCGTGGTAGTAAGCGAACAGATTTACTGGAACCCTTCTCGTTATCAACCTCATATTTTAATTGACTTAATAATTCACGTTGAACGGAATACAAAGCAAATTCATTTAATTCTAATATCAGCAAAATTTTAGGTGCGCGCTTCAGGATCTGACTACAAAGTTCACTACCAATACTACCGCCGGCACCCGTAACTAAAACGACTGCCCCCCGAACTTGTTTTTGCAACAAACTTTCATCAGGTACTGCTAACTCCCGCACTAGCAGATCCTCAATTTCCAACTCATGTAAGTCAGCAACCCCAACGTGATCTCTTACCAAAACACTTAACCCTGGTAAGGTTCTAATACGAACTCTTAAATGCTGTAATCGCCGTATAATTTCATTTCGTTCATTCCTTGAGACTGAAGGTATAGCCAATAAAATTTCAGAAACATTCTGCTGAGCAACAAATTTAGCTAATTTAGCCATTGCAAGAATGGGGACACCCATTAATTCCAAACCTTGTAATTTTTTATTGTCATCAACAAAACCACAAAGGTGAAACTCTTCACTAAACCACAAAGCATGTGCTAACTGCCGACCCGCCTCTCCTGCGCCAAAGATCATCACTCGTGACAAAGGCCTGACATTTTTATTTATTTTTAATTTATGACTGTTTAAGAGTCTACGAGCAAACAATCTAGACCCGCCAATAGCCAACAGTGCCACCAACCAATTTATTAGCATAACCGCAATAGAAATGCCTTCAATACCGGTCAGAAAAACAACCAAACCCCAAATAAACGCATAAAGTGATACGGCTAAACCAACAGATGAAGCTGCACGGGCCTCAATATATCGAACGATAGAGCGATAAAGACCAAAATAAATAAAAATAGGAAAAGCAATAAATGGCGCACTTAAAATTAATATACCGAGAGGATCATTCCAGTTATCTGCTGGCCAAAACCATGCACCATGCTGTAAGGAAAATGCACTCACTACAGAAAAAACAAGCAAAAATGAGTCACTTAGCATAAGCATTACCTGCTTTGCCAGGCGTGATAATGAAGCAACTTGAGTGACTGCCCGATTCATTTTAATATAATATTCCCGTCCGCCTAAAAACCTTCAGCAACGTTAGCCATAGAATTTGTAAATCAAAAGCCATTGATTGCCGTTGACAATACTCTACATCAAAAGCAACTTTTTCATGCAGTAATAACGAATCTCTCCCATTAATTTGCGCCCAACCGGTTAATCCTGGAATTAATTTATCTACATTATCTTCTTGTCGTAATGCAATTAACTCATGTTGGTTAAATAATGCGGGTCGAGGACCGACAAAACTCATATCGCCTTTTATAATAGAAAAAAGTTGTGGTAACTCATCACAACTACTACGGCGAAGAATCGAGCCAATGGGTGTTAAAAATTTTTCAGGATTAATCATCAGATCTGTTGCAAGTTCAGGACTCTCAACACGCATTGAACGAAACTTAGGCATACTGAAAATTACCCCATCCTTGCCAATTCGATTTGACCAATACAAGGCTGGTCCTTTTGATGTGAGACAAACCAAACAAGCAATGAACACCATAGGCACACATAAGAGTAACAAAATTACAATTGCAAAAAAAAAATCAAAAAGCCTTTTCATTAAATTCCCAAGTCAATCATAACGACACAAAAAACCAAATAACACACTTAAATCATCTATTTAATTACTATTCAGAATTAGTCTACGTCATAAACCGTATTTTCACTGATGCTTTCTGAGATAATCACACAAACTTCCGCAAACGTACGAGAAGTTCATACACTTCTAGTTACCGTTTTAA
>Ga0114932_10000823_pt1 | contig 36550 bp, 29 predicted proteins | sample 2SBtaG_2_FD_87286 | JGI IMG/M metagenome (GOLD analysis project Ga0114932, IMG submission 87286) | Deep subsurface microbial communities from Kolumbo volcano to uncover new lineages of life (NeLLi) - 2SBTROV12_ACTIVE470 metaG | ecosystem: Environmental > Aquatic > Marine > Volcanic ...
CGGGAGACTTCGACGGGGACGGCGAGGTGGACCTGGTCGTCGGGGCGGTCGGCGACTCCTGGGGAGGGGACAGCTCCGGAGCGGCCTACCTGGTGCCCGGCCCCCTCGGGGGCACCGTCGAGCTCTGGTCGACCGTGGACAAGATCACCAGCGGCAGCCCCTGGACCTACACGGGACGGACGGTCGGCAACGCTGGCGACCAGGACGGGGATGGCGTCGACGACGTGCTCGTCGGGGCCACGGGCGCCACACCCGCGGGCCACCCCGAGGGCGGCGCGGTCTACCTCTTCACCTTCTGACGGCGCTCTCGCGGTTCTGCGCAGATCGGGTGCAGGCGGCCACGGCCAGGCGATCTGCGCGTTAGGTCGGCGACCCGATGCGTGCACCCCTGATCCGACTCGCCTGTGCTCTCGGTGTCGCCTCGGGCGCCGTCGAGGTCGCGACCCGCACCGAGCCGCGGCTCGGTCTCGGGGTGCCCGAGCTCGCCGAATGGGTCGGGCTGTCGGTGCTCATGGGGCTCGTCGTCGCCTTGGCTTCGGCGCCCGTCGCGCGATTGGCACGTCGCCTCGTGAAGGGTCGCGACGTGGGCCTGGTGCTCGCCGCGCTGCTCGCCGTGCACGCGGGGCTGGCCTGGCGGTTCGAGGTGGTGCTCAACACGCCGGTCGCCGACCCGGCGGTCTGGGGTGGGCTGGGTGGCATCGCCCTCGGGAGCCTGGCGCTCGGGCTGCTCCTCGACCCAGTGATGCGGCGCCTGGAGCGCGGTCTGTACGTGGTGGCGCTGCTGGCGCTCGTGGTGGCCGGCGTGCGAGGTCAGCCTCCGGAGGCCGCGCCGTCCGTGGCCCCGAACCTGCTGCTCGTCACCCTCGACACCACGCGCCCCGATCGGCTCGGGCCCTACGGCGGTCCCGCGTCCACGCCCACCCTCGATCGCCTCGCGCGCGAGGGCGTGACCTTCGACCAGGCCGTGGCCAGCGCGCCGCTCACCGAGCCGAGCCACCTCGCCATCTTGAGCGGGCTCCCGCCGCACCTCTCGGGCATCGCGTCGAACGGCACCGACCTCGGGCATCGACCGGAGCTGATCCAGCACCACCTCGCGGCGGCCGGGTACCGCACGGCCGGGTTCGTCTCGGGCTTTCCGCTGCACGGGACCTGGGGCTGGACCCAGGGCTTCGACGTCTACGACGACGACTTCGGTGTGGTGCCGGGGCTCCATCGGCTCAGCCTCGTGCGCTTGTGGGAGCAGCTGTTCCTTCCCGGCAACACGCTGCGGGAGCGGGCGGGTCGGAACACCACCGACCGTGCGCTCGCTTTCCTGGACCGTCATGCGGAGGGTCAGTGGTTCGCGTGGGTGCACCTCTTCGATCCCCACGCGCCCTACGAGGTGAGCGACGAGGAGCTGGAGGCGGCGCCCCGCGATGGCGAGCCGCTCGACCTGCCGTACTACTGGCCGCCGCCCCACCAGAGCATCACGTCGGTGGACTGGCTGGTCGACGCCTACGATGGCGAGCTGGCGCTGGCCGACAGCCTCGTCGGCGAGCTGATCGCCCTGCTCGAGGCCCGCGGCGTGCTCGACAACACCCTGGTCATCGTCACGGCGGACCACGGTGAGAGCCTCACCGAGCACGACTACCTGTTCGATCACGGCGACCACCTCTACGACGCCTCGCTGCGTGTCCCGCTGATCGTTCGCTTTCCCGGGCGTGTCGCCGCCGGCATTCGGGTGCCCTGCCAGGTAGGCACGACCTCCATCGTGCCCACGGCCACGAGCCTCTTGAGGATCCCCTCCACCGGGGTCGACGGCCTCGATCTGTCCGACGCGTTGCTCGGCGAACCGTGCCGCGACGACCCGGTGGTCTCGTCCACCGTCGCCGGCCGCTTCGTCGAGGTGCCCCCGGTCGACCGCAGCCTCCGGAGCCGCACCCACAAGTACATCCGCCACGAAGAGGGCGAGGACGAGCTGTTCGATCTGGGCCAGGACCCGGACGAGACCCGCTCCGTGCTCGCCGAGGAGCCGGTGCTCGCGGAGCAGGTGCACGGCTTGTTGGAGCGCTACCTCGAAGGCGCCGTCGCGACGTCGGGGCCGGAGCTGGACGATGCGTCGATCGAGGCGATGAGGGCGCTGGGGTACGTGGAATAGTCGGGCGCAGGCGGTCGAGCTGCACAAGCCAAGGGCCTGTCAGCGTAGGTTTCCGCGCGGACGCTCAAGGCGTGACCGGGCAGGCCCGAACCTCCACGGCACTGCCCTGGTCGCCGGCCTCGAGCACCACCGACGTCACCGCTGCGGACGTGCGGTCGCTCGGCTCCAGGAAGTACAGCCCGTTGTTCGGGGCGTGCGAGGTGCGCTCGATGGCGACGCGATCGACCTCGCCGTCGGCGTGGGTGGTGATCAGGTCGAAGCGGGTGAAGCCCAGGTTGGCGGCGCGGAGCTCGAGGTAGCCGGTGCCCATGGCCCATCCGGAGAGTCCGAGGTCCACCGTGGCCCCGGCCTCCACGTCGAGGCGTGACGCGGGCACCTCGTCGCAGCTGCCGTGCACCGCCGGCAGCACCTGGCGAAACTGCCGGCGCGCCTCGGGCCAACCGTGGGCATCCTGCATGCGCAGCTCCCACACCACCAGGCTGGGGCGGTCCTCGTGCCACGCGTCGTCTCGCAGGTAGGCGTCCATCGCCCGGAAGCCCATGCCGCCCTTGAGCGCGGCGTTGAGCACGTCGGCACCGAGGTGCTGCTCCAGGAAGGCGTGGAAGTGGAAGCGGTCGTTTGCGCTGTTGCTGGTGCCCAGCAGGACGACCTCCGGGCCCTTCGCGTCGAGCAGGCCGCCCCCCGAGGCACCCCCGATCCGCTCGTTGGTGTCGTAGCGGGTCAGGGGCTCCATGACGGTCGGCGCGTCGCACGACTCCCTGAGCAGGCGAGCGAGGCGGGGCTCGTAGGTCCCGAGGCCGAGCACGCGGCTCCTGAACTGGACATCCCTCCGGTACATCCCCTGCTGGTCGACGGCGGAGGCCACGGCACGCGCGGTGAGCTCGGCGCCGCGGCTGGTCCAGTGGCGCCCCGTGCTGAAGACCGCAGCCTCCTCCAGGGCGTCGAGGGGCTCGGTCGGCTGGACGAAGGTCGTGAGCAGGTCCGGCGCGACGGCGCCTGCGGCTCGGAACATCTCCAGGGTCTGCGCATACGCTGCCACGGCGCTGTCGGCATCGAAGGGCACGGCGACCTTCTCGGGATGCACCATGCCCCGGGTCGGCACCAGAGCGACGACGAGCTGCACGCCCTCGTCCGCGAACGCGTCGACCAGACGAGGGACGTAGGTGGCCCACGGCTCCGGCTCCCAGGTCTCGGCCAGGTCCCAGCTCTCGAAGAGCCAGCCCTCGTGCCCCTCGTAGATCCGGTTCTTCTGCACCGCTTCCAGGCACGCCGGGCTCGCAGCGACGCTCGACACGTGAGGTGGCGGGAGGGCGGCCCAGACCAGCGCCGCTAAGAGCACCACACACGCTCCATCGCTTGCGCGACCGGGTCGGACCAGCGGCTACAGAGCTCCACGAACCGGGAGCGACGGGCGTTGGCGCTATGGCTAAGCAGCGGGCGCATCCGGCAACATCGCTGATGGACACCAGGTTCGGGGGCCGGAGCGATCGCTCCAGCGGGGTGTGCCCACATGTTATCCGACGACCATGCGGTCCCGTTAGGAGGCTCTGGATGCTTGGGTGGATGTTGGCGGCGCTGCCGCCTGCTGTTGGCGCGGACGTGTGCACGGACTGCAACGTGCTCTGGATCGTGGTCGACACCACGCGCGCCGATCGGCTCGGCCACTACGGCTACCAAGACGCCATGACGCCCAACCTGGACGCGTTGGCGAGGCGGGGGACGACCTACCGGCATGCGTACAGCCAGGCGCCGTCCACGATGCTCTCCGTGAGCTCCTTCATGTCGGGCCGCTACCGGCTGGACACCGGGATGGAGTTCACGATGAACCAGCGCCACGAGCGCTTCCACCAGATGTCGGACCAGGTCACGACCGTGGCCGAGGTGGTGTCTGCCGCCGGCTGGGAGACCCGCGGCGTCATCGCGAACAACATCATCCAACGCGACGCTCGCTTCGACCTGAACCTGCACCAGGGCTTCGAGACCTGGGAGCTCGCAGACGACCAGGGGGTGTCCGACCGCGGTGTGGAGCTGCTCGACGAGCTCAAGTCCGAACGCTTCCTGCTCTACCTCCACTGGTTCGGGCCGCACACACCGAACCACCGGCTCGAGGGCTTCGAGTCACGGCGCGGACTCCACGACATCTCCCTTGGCGACACCCCCGACGAAGACCTCTACCGGGCCATCTCGTCGGGCGAGCGCGTGCTCACGCCAGCCCAGCAGTCCTACGTCTCTGCGCTCTACGACGACGCCGTCTACGAGGTGGATGCCCGAGTGGGCGTCGTGCTCGACCGGCTCGACGAGCTGGGCCTCTCGGAGAAGACCCTCGTGGTCTTCACGAGCGACCATGGTGAGTCGCTGGGCGACTTCGCCGATGCCAACCCGCGGTGGGGACACTCCTTCGGGCTCATCGACCAGCTCCTCCGGGTGCCCCTGGTGGTCGCCGGTCCGGGGCTGCCCGCGGGCAAGGTCTCCCAGGACCACGTGGTCGAGCTGGTCGACCTCGCCCCGTCGTTGTGCGGCTACCTGGGCATTCCCGTCTCACCGACCTGGGAGTGGGACGGCACGGCCTTTCTCGGTGCGGGCGCCGCCTTCGGGACCACCGCCTTGGCTGACCGAGGTGGGGTCGGCTACGAGCAGACGGGGGCGCGAACGCCGACGCATGCGGTGCTCTACAACAAGAAGAACGAACGCTGGAAGAGCTTCGACCTGACCGTGCCGAAAGGCCAGGAACATGGCGTGACCGCCGACAAGCAGCACGCTGAGCTGCGGCGGCTGATCGAGGCCTACATGCAAGCCTCCGAGCCGCCCACCGAGCAGGGCGCGGACCTGGCAGCCCCGGACGGGGATCTACTGGAAGAGCTCCAGGCCTTGGGCTACGTGCAGTGAGTTCCGTGGTCCTCGGGCTCGTGCTCGTGGCCCGCGGCGAGCCCCTGGAGCTCGAGACCAACGTCGAGCTCGCCGCGCTCGACGTCGCGGTGCGCGCTCCCCTCGACGGATCTCGTTGGGACCTGCATCCGTCGGGGACGGAGGTGGTCCAGCTGGTGGGGCCGGATGCGCCCATGGCACCCGGGCATGTCGACCTCGCGGTGGGCGAGCCTGCCCACGGCGTGTCCTTCGCTTGGGCGGCCAGGGGGGATGCGCTGCCCGGCCAGCGGGTCGGGGCCCTCGAGGTCATGTGGTCGGACGGCGTCCGCGACAGCGTGCCCCTCGCCGTCGGTGAGCAGGTCGGACTGCTGCACGACCCGGAGACGCTCGAGGGGGCCCGGCTGTGGTGGATCGGAGCCGATGCCGCCGTCAGTGTCTGGACCTGGTGGAACCCACGTCCCGAGGTGCCCATCGAGCAGCTTCGCGTGCGGGGGAAGCGCGGCCCCGTGTCCTTGGTCCTGGTGGCTGCTTCGACCTTCGATGGCGCTCCGGCGGATTCGCTGCTCACGCCGGCGCGCGCAGCGGCCGGGCGGCCCGTGGAGGTCCGTCCGGAGCTCGCCTTGCCGAGCCCGGAGGCCTGGCGTGTGGAGGGCCCCGCAGGCCACCGCGGCTTCGTGGGCGTACACGACGGGCACCTCGGCTTCGAGGATGGCGAGCGAGCACGCTTCTGGGGGATCAACCTGTTGAACGAGGTGGCGCTGCCGACCCACGAAGAGGCCGACGTGCTGGCGAGCCAGCTCGCGGATGCGGGCTTCAACATGGCCCGACTCCACCACGTGGACGGCTCGCGCGCTGGGCTGGTCGGTCCTGGGGGCTTCGATGCCGAGGCCCTCGACCGCTTCGACTACCTCGTCGCGCGGCTCAAGGAGGAAGGCCTCTACCTCTTCCTGGAGGTCGCCTCGAGCAAGGGCTTCGGTGAGGAGGATGGCGTCACGCCGCCGTACGACGGCGTGCCCAACGGGCACAAGCTGGTCAGCATGTTCGAGCCCACCTGGACGGCGGCGTACGAGACGTGGCTTCGCACGTGGCTGGACCGCGAGAACCCCTACACCGGACTCCGGCTCGCTGACGACCCCGGCATCGCGGTCGTCGAGCTCGGCAACGAGCACAGCCTGGTGGGCGCCTGGCTCTCGGGTGGCCTGGAGCGCCTCCCCGACGCCCACCGCGCTTCCCTCGACGCCCGCTGGAACGCCTGGCTGGCCGAGCGCTACCCAGACGCCGAGGCGCTCTCCGCCGCCTGGCAGGGTGAGCTCCGGTCCGGTCTGCTGCCCACCGAGGCCTGGGGTGAGGTGCAGCGCGCGCCCGTGGCCAGCATGCACGTCGACGGCTGGCCGGATGGCCGGGTTCGTGACCTCTACCACTTCTACGCTGAGCTGGAAGCCCTGTTCTATGCACGCATGCACGCTGCGGTCGAGGGGCTGGGCTTCCGGGTGCCTGTCACCAGCACGGCGGTCGCGCGCCCGGAAGCCGCGGTGTTGCACGCGCTGCGCGACGACTACGTCGACACCCACGCCTACTGGGACCAGGTGGTACGTAGGACCAGCCTCACCGACCGATCGATGGTCGCGACGGGTTCGGACCCGGTGCTCGTGCGAACCCTGCTCGCCGCGGAGGCTGGGAAGCCCTTTACGGTGAGCGAGTTCAACAACGCGCACCCGAACCACGCCAGCGCTGAGGCGCCGTTGACGTGGGCCGCCCTTGCCGCGGTGCAGGACTGGGACGCGTTGGTCTGGTTGAACTACACCAACGGTCCGTACCGAGAGGCCCCTGCAGAGATCGCCGGCATCTGGGAGCTCCACGCCGATCCTGTTCGCTGGGGCCAGATGCCGGTGGCCAGCGCGGTCTTTCGGGGAGCGCTGGTGGCGTCGGCGCCGGGATTGCGCGTGGTGCACACCGATCCCAGCCGCATGGCCGGACGTGTTGTCTCCCGGCGGGCGCCGGGTGCTCCGGAGCTCGACGACATCGCCTTCTGGCTCGCTCATCGGGTGCGCAGCAGCCGCACGTCCACGGTGGCGGCACTGGACACCGCAGGTGCGGCGAATGGCGATCTGGGTTGGTGGCCCGAGGCCAACCAGCTGGTGATCGACACGGACGCGCTCGATGCGGTCGTCGGAGGGCCTGGTGTCGTGCCCGCCGGAGCTGGCGAGGGAGCGGGTGCGGTCACCGCGTCGCACGTGGCGGTCGAGCTCGACGGGTTCTCAGCGGTGAGCCTCGTGAACCTCGAGGGGCATTCCCTCGACGAGGGCGGCCCTGCGCTCCTCACGGTGGCCGGCCGGACGTGGAATCAAGGCCAGGTCCTCTCCGCCCATGGCACCAGGATCCTGGCTTGGGGCGCTGACGGAACGGTCGCGACCCTTCCCGCTGGGGAGGTCCTCGTTCGGTGGCCGCGCCGCCCGGACATCCGTCGCTGGACGGACGAGGGTCCGGTCGGTGAGCCCCTCGAGGCCCATCGTCGAGGCGGTGGCTGGTGGGCGGTGGAGCCCAGCGCGGAAGCGCTCCACTACCTCGTGCGCTGAACCCGCAACCGTTCGTGCCGCGCGCGTCCCCCCCCGGCCGGCGCGGGTCAGCTGCCCATCGAGTAAGCGGCCTCGTCGTACGGTGTGCGCAGGAACCGCTCCGGGATCTCCCACACCACCAGGGACGGTGGTGCTTCCAGGAAGGCCTCGTTCTCGAGGTACGCCTTCATCGGCACGAGCGGGCCCTGGCCTTCGAGGCTCGCGTCCAGCACCTCTGCGCCCAGGTGCTGTTGCAGTGCCCCGGGGAAGTTCCACATCTCGCCCTGGGTGTAGCTGGTGCCGACGACCGCTACCGGAATGCTCACCTCGTCGAAGAGTCCGCCGGCTGGGGGAGCGCTCGTGCGGGTGGTGGCGCGGGGGACCACAGAGTCCGCGGGCGGGCCGAGGTGCTGGAACGGGCCCAGCGGCAGGAAGTTCAGCAGGTCGCCGTGGTGCTCGACCACGGGTTGATCGGTCGTCTCGAAGGTCGAGGCGCCCAACCCCTCCAGCCCCAGCGGACGCACGGTCAGCGCAATGGCCGCGGCGACCGCGTCGGCTCCGCGCGGCGTCCAGTGGGTGTCGGTGCGCAAGAAGACCTCCCCGTCGCTGCGAGCGTGCTCGAGCACCGTCAGCAGGTCCGGCACCGGCACGCCGAGCTCCTCGAGCGCGTCGCGCGTGGACGCGTAGCGGCCGGCCAGCGTCGCCGGGGGCACGTGCACGAGCTGCTCGGGGTGCAGGCGTGTCTTCGCTGGCAGGAGCGCCACCACCAGCTGGGTGCCGTGGGCGTCGAGGTAGCGGTCCACCTCTGCCACGAGCTCGATCTTCCGGCGCGTCTCGGCGGCGTCCTGTGGCCCGGTCTGGTACTCCTCGTCGCTGAAGAGCCAGCCGTCTCGACCGGGGACGACGCCGGTCCGTCCGTCGCCGAAGGCCACCCACTCCAGGACCGCCCAGGTGCTCACCCCGAGGTCACGGAACCGGACGCTCGCGTCGACGGAAGCCTCCCACGCCGTCGTCCAGCTCCCGTCGTGGAGGAGGGCATCGGGGCGGTCTCCGAAGCCTTCTGCGCTCACGGTGCCGACCGCGCCCGCGCCCAGCAGGAGGAGCATCGCGGCCCCGGGGACGAAGTCCACGAGGCGGTTGTCGTGTTCGGTCGACGCCATCAGAACTGGAAGTAGAGGAAAGGGGTGTACGACTGGGCCGTGAGCCGCAACAAGGCCAGCGCGAACAGGGGCACGAAGACCAGGTCGACCGCGGCGAGGCCGCTCTGGCGTGGGGCTGGCTGACGCAGCTTGTAGCTCCGCCACCACGGCGCCGCGTACGCCAGGCCGATGCCCAGCACCAGCGCGGTGAGCTGCCATCCGCCGAGCTGCCAGGCCACGGTGTCCGACAGCGCGAGGCCGTTCGCACCCAGCATGGCGCCGTAGAAGTCGAAGGCCGTCTCCACGTCGGGGGCACGGAACACGATCCAGCCGATCATCACGAGGACCATCGTCGGGCCCACGCCCCACGACGGCGGAATGCGGGCCTTGCCCTCGACCCGTGCGAAGCGGCGCTCCAAGGCCAGGATGCCGCCGTGCCAGGCGCCCCAGATGACGAAGGTCCAGGCGGCACCGTGCCAGAGACCGCCGAGCAACATGGTCAGGGTGAGGTTGATGTAGGTCCGGCGCCCGCCCCTCCGGTTCCCGCCGAGCGGGATGTAGAGGTAGTCCCGCAGCCAGTTCGACAGGCTGATGTGCCAGCGCCGCCAGAACTCCGTGATGTTCTTGGAGATGTAGGGGTGGTCGAAGTTCTCCCGGAAGCGGAAGCCCATCATCAGGCCGAGCCCGATGGCCATGTCGCTGTAGCCGGAGAAGTCGAAATACAGCTGCACCGTGTAGGCGAGGGTGCCGAGCCACGCGTCCGCCATCGTGGGGTTCTCGAGCGCGAAGGTCTGGTTGACGACAGGCGCGACCGAGTCCGCGATCAGCACCTTCTTGCAGAAGCCGGCCATGAGCCGCGTGCTGCCCTCGGAGAAGCGGGCGAAGCTGTGCGTGCGGCTCCGGAACTGGTCGGCGACGTCCTTGTAGCGCAGCACGGGGCCTGCCACGAGCTGCGGAAAGAGCGCGATGAAGGCGCTGAAGTCCCAGAAGGTCCGGGCTGGAACGGCGTCGCGCCGGTACACGTCGACGACGTAGCTGATCGCCTGGAAGCAGTAGAAGCTGATGCCGATGGGCAGGATGACCCGGAACGTGTCGCTCGCTTCGAAGCCGAGGCGCGTGAGGGCGGCGTTCAGGTTGTCGACGCCGAAGTTGAAGTACTTGAAGAAGGCCAAGGCCCCCAACGCGCCCACCACGCCGGCGGCCATCGAGCGCTTCGCCGCCCGCGGGTCGTTCCGCTCGTGCGCTCGCTGGATGCCGAGCGAACAGAGGTAGCACCAGAGGGTGACACCGGCGAACAGGGGCACGAAGTCGAGCCGCCACCAGCCGTAGAAGACGTAGCTGCCCACCAGGATGTGCGCGCTTCGAAAGCGAGCAGGCAGGAGGTAGTAGACCGCCAGGAAGGCTGGCAGGAACAGGAAGAGGAAGACGTTGGAGGAGAAGACCACGGGGTCAGTTCGTGCTGTTCTCGACCCAGCTCGCCCGGAGCTGTCCTGGCTCGCCGCTCACGAGCACGCTGTAGCCGCCGCCTCGCTCGAGCTGCTTCTGCTCGAAGCGAGCCACCGCTGTGTCGCCGTCGAACACCGCCAGGTCCGCCGTGACGGCGCTGACGATGCGCGTGCCGCTGGCGCCGCTCGCGACCCCTTCCACCACCGCGGCGCTTCCGTCGGCGAGACCGAGCGTCAGGCCTGCGCTGCCTGTGAGGTTGTAGAGCGTGAGACCGGCGCGAGCCATGTTGGTGGAACGCTCGTCGATCAGCACCGTGGGTTCACCGGTCCAGAAGGCCACGCTGTAGAAGCGACCGGCCTCGACCTGCAGGTCGTGCGACGCCTCCCCAGCGGAGACGGTGACGCTGCCCTGGGGCACGACGACGTAGCCGCTGGCCGCGTTCGGCTCGACCACGACATCGCCGGTGCTCACCTCGACCGCGAGCGCGGTGCCGTTGATCGTTCGAACGAAGGCCGAGTCGGGGGGAGGCGTGGGCGCGTACAGCGTGTCCTGTGCCAAGGCGGCGGTGATCAGCAGGTACGACATGGAGTCTCCGGATCGGGCCTCACCTAACCCCCTATTCGACGTAGCCCATGGCCTGGAGCTTCTTGATCTCGTCGGCGTCGACGTCGGCCGCCAGGTCCTTCGCTGCGTTCATCTCGCGCTCCACCAGCTGCCGGCACCGCTCCACCGCTTCCCGTTGGTCGGCGGCCAGATCGGTCTGCTCGTCGGGATCGGTGCTCAGGTCGTAGAGCTCTTCCTTCGCGCTCGCGGGGTCGTAGATGTACTTGGCGTCGTGGGTCTCGCCCTCGTCGCCGATCTGGGCCGGTAGCCGCATGCCGAAGAGCGTGCCCTCGGAGAGCGACGCGGTCTTGCGGCCGAACAGGGTGCACGCGAGGTCGCGGTCCCGGACACCGGTGCCGTAGCCCAGAAGCTCCGCGCCTTCGCTCGGCTCGAGCGGGTCGAGCTTGATGTACTCGAGCATCGTGGGGGCGATGTCCATCAAGCGGACCTGCTGGTCGACCCGGTGGGTGGTGAGCTCGATGCCCGGGGCGCGCACGATGAGCGGGACCTGGAGCGACTCGTCGTAGAGGCCGTGGTGGTGGAACCAGATGCCGTGCTCCCCGAGCTGCTCGCCGTGGTCCGAGGTGACCACCACCAGGGTGTTGTCGGCCAGCTCGAGCTCGTCGAGCAGGTCGAGCAGCTCGCCGACCAGGTCGTCGGACAGCTCGGCTTCGTGCGCGTAGAGACGCCGGAGCTCCGCCGCCTCGGCCTCGGTGTAGGTCGGATCGCGCTCCGAGAGGAAGGATCGGTGGTCGACCGTGGCGTCCGGGCCCTCGTAGGGTGCGTGGGGCTCGAAGTAGTGCACCCACGCGAACCAGGGGCGGTCGCCCCGTGCGCGGATCCAGCTCGACGCGAGCCGGTTGGTCTCGGCCCCGCCGCGCTCCAGGAGCCACGGGTAGTCGTGGGGGGTGCCCAGCACCATCAGCGCCGACATCGCCCAGCGCGCGCCGAGGATGCTGGTGAAGCCTCGCACGCGCGGCACGAAGTCGTCTTCGTAGACGTCGAAGCCCTGGTCGAGGCCCAGCCGATGGTTCACCGCGAAGGAGCTCAGGAAGGCCCCCGTGGCGTAGCCCTCGTCCTGCAGCTCCTCCGCCACCGAGCGGAAGCCGCGGGCCAGGTGGTGGCCGTTGGAGATCACCTCGTGGCGGAGCGGGTGCAGGCTCGTGAGGATCGAGGCGTGCGCCGGGCCCGTCTCCGGCGTGGGCGTGAGCGCGTTCCAGAAGAGCAGGCCCTCCTCGGCCAGGGCGTCCATGCGCGGCGTGTGGGCGGGGCTCTCCCCGTAGGCCGAGACGTGGTCCCGTCGAAGGGTGTCGATGGTGATCAGCAGGACATTGGGGTCGCCTGCGAGCGCCTGGCCGCTGCCGCCGCTTCGGGGGCTGCTCCCGATGGTGGCCGCCACCGCCGCGACGACGACCGCGGTGGCGAGCGAGAAGAACCCCCACCCGCCGACGCGGTCGGGGGCCCCGAACTCCTCGCGCCGCGCCCAGTAGCCGGCGTTGAACCACACCACCCCAGCCAGGCCGACCGGGAAGGCCAGCATGGCGGCTGCGGCCGGTGGACGGCCCTGTTCGAGCATGATGCTGGCGGCGTTCTGGAGGTAGAGGGTGCCCACGAGCCAGGTGGTCAGCGCCATCGAGGCCGCGTAGGCGGTGCTGTCGCGCCAGCCGCGGCCGACCACCTGGATGACCACACCGGACGCCAGCCCGGCGCCTGCGCCCAGCACAGCGCCGAACACGAGGGCGGTGAGGGAGAGCAGGAAGGCGCCCGACCAGGCCAGGTCGAGTCGGAGGTGGGCGGCGATCTCGATGGCTTCGGCCGCACCCGCCAACCAGCCCAGTCCGAGACCGAGCCAGGCAGCGCGTGCCCAGCGCATCGAGGGGCGCTTCAAGTACGAGAACATCGTGCGTGTCTAACGCCCCAGCTCGAATTTCTTTGCGCTCGTCATCGGTGCGATGATGAGGCCCTTCCCGAGGTTGCCATGTCCGAGTCGCTCGTTCCTCCGCTTCACGCTGCCGGTCGTCACGCCTTCTACGTGGCCTCTGGGGTGGGATGGGCCGCCGTGCTCGGCCTTGGCTTCGCCTTCCCGGAGTGGGGCTGGTGGTCCGCTGCCCTGGTGGCGCCGCTGTTCCTCCTCGGCGTCGCGGACGTGTTCCAGAAGCGCCGCACGCTGCTCCGCAACTACCCGGTGATCGGGCATTTGCGGTACCTCTTCGAGGCCATCCGGCCGGAGATCCAGCAGTACTTCGTGGAGCAGAACCTCGAGGGACGCCCGATGAACCGGGAGGAGCGCTCGGTGGTGTATGCGCGCTCCAAGAACCAGCTCTCGACCCAGCCCTTCGGCACCCACAAGGACGTGTACGAGGTCGGCTACGAGTGGATGAACCACTCCATCTGCCCCCGCCCGAAGGTCGCCGACCTTCCGCGGGTGACGATCGGGGGGCCCCAGTGCACCCAGCCCTACTCGGCCTCGGTGCTCAACATCTCGGCGATGAGCTTCGGGTCGCTGTCGCGCGCGGCCATCACGAGCTTGAACGCCGGGGCCGCCAAGGGCGGCTTCTACCACAACACCGGGGAAGGCGGCTGCTCGCCGTACCACCTGGCCCCGGGCGGCGACGTCTGCTGGCAGATCGGCACGGGCTACTTCGGGTGCCGCAAGGACGACGGGAGCTTCGACCCCGAGCTGTTCCGTGAGACCTCCAACCTCGAAAACGTCAAGCTCATCGAGATCAAGCTCAGCCAGGGCGCCAAGCCGGGCAAGGGGGGCATCCTGCCCGCTGCGAAGATCAGCGAGGAGATCTCCAGGATCCGCAAGGTGCCCATGCACGCCGACGTGATCTCGCCCGCCTTCCACAGCACCTTCTCCACCCCGATCGAGCTCCTGGAGTTCGTGCAGCGGCTCCGGGAGCTGTCGGGCGGCAAGCCCGTGGGCTTCAAGCTCTGCGTCGGCAAGCGCAGGGAGTTCTTCGCCATCTGCAAGGCCATGCTCGAGACGGGCCTTCAGCCAGACTTCATCACGGTCGACGGTGGAGAAGGGGGCACGGGTGCTGCACCGCTCGAGTTCTCGAACTCGGTCGGGAGCCCGCTCGTCGAAGGGCTGACCACGGTGCACAACGCCCTGGTGGGCTTCGGCTTGCGTCGAGACATCCGCATCATCGCCACCGGTCGGGTGATGACCGCCTTCGGGATCGCGAAGCGGCTCGCGATCGGCGCGGACATGTGCGCTGCTGCGCGGGCCTTCATGCTCTCACTGGGCTGCATCCAGGCGCTTCGCTGCAACATGAACGACTGCCCCGCAGGGGTCGCCACACAGGATCCTCGGCTGGTGAAGGGGCTCTCGGTCCCACACAAGAGCGAGCGGGTGTACCGCTTCCACAAGGAGACCCTGAAGACCCTCAACGAGCTGTTGGCGGCGAGCGGGCTCTCTCATCCCGGGGAGCTCCGGCCGTGGCACATCCACCGTCGCGTGGGTCCCCACCGGGTCCGTCACTACGGCGAGATGTACCACTACCTGAACGACGGCGATCTGCTCAGGGAGCCGTTGCCCAAGGGCTACGGACGCGCCGTGGCTGCCGCCTCTGCGCACAGCTTCACGCACGCGGCACCGGACGAGAGCTTCCACGCTCCGCCGTCGGTGGGCTGAGCGCGGGGAGCGCGATCCGCTGAGCGCCGACCGCGTGGCGGCCGGCGCTCGAGGCTGTTGGGCGCTGAAGCGGTGTGCGTCCTACTCGACCGCGCCGCCGTTGATCCAGTTCTCGATGGTCTCCAGATCGGTGCTCGAGAGGTAGGGACCACCGTTCGGCATCTGGTTGCCCGCGCCACCCACGTCGCCCTGGGTGCCGTTGATCTTGTGCCAGAGGTAGCTGTTGGCGGTGTCGTCGGCGGCGACCAGGTTCATCTTCGGCAGGTCGTCCGAGGCGACCCCCACCGTGGACGCGTAGACGTCGTCCAGGGTGAGGTTCCCGCTGGAGCCGCCACCGGTGTGGCAGCCGGAGCAGTTGGAGTCGATGATCGGCTGCACGTCGTCGACGGCAGTCAGGCAGTCGTTGTTGCCCCAGCCGGGGGTGCCGTAGTTGTCGTCGGGTCCGTGCTGCCGGTAGCTGCGGCACCAGTTGTTGCTGTTGTTGTTGCTGGTGGCGTCGTGCAGGCTGTTGGGCAGGTTCCAGTTCTCGCCTTCGACGTTGGGGTACGCCGCCTCGGTGTAGCTGATCACGTCGATGACGTTCCCGCTCACCTCCAGCGAGATGTCGTCGCCGCCGTTGGCGAGGAAGAAGCTGGAGTAGGTCACCGTGGCGTCCACGCCCACGCCACCGTTGGTGCCCGTGTCGGAGTTGGCGCCGATCACGGCGAAGTCACCATCGCCCACCGTGTAGGACGAGCTGAGGGTGGTGCTGTCGGTGCGCCCCACCAGCTCGAGGCCGTTGATGTCGACGTCGAAGCCGGAGTCGTTGTAGATCTCGAACCACTCGCCGTCGCCGTCGCTGCCGATCGGGTTCTTCATCACCTCGGTGATGACGAGGTCGCCCGCGACCAGATCCGCGATCGTCGGTGAACCGGAGACCGTGATGGTGGCGAAGTCGACGCCTGTGGTGGTGCCATCGTCTGCGCGCAGGCGGATCTCGTAGGTGCCGGCCACAGCCGGCGTGAAGTTCGCCGTGTCCGTGGTGCGATCCCGGATGTTGCCGTTGACCAGCCCGGACTTGGCGGGAATGGTCTTGAAGCTCCAGCGGTAGGTGAGCGGGTCGGCGTCGGCGTCGGTGCTGCCGGTCCCGTCCAGGGTGACGATCGGCCCGAGCGCGACGCTCTGGTCGGCCCCGGCACTCGCCGCGGGCGCCGTGTTGCCGGCGCCGCTGGAGGTCTGCTCCAAGAAGATGCGGTCCGAGTTCGGCGTGTCGTCGATCACGCGGAAGCGCACCGAGTAGTCACCGGCCTGATCGGGCACGTAGCTGGCCGTGTCGGTGTAGCGGCCCGTGAGCTCCCAGCCCGCGAGGGCGCTGCCGGCGGGCAGGCTGTAGAAGCTGAAGATGTAGGTGAGCGGATCGCCTTCGGGATCGCTGGAGGCCGAGCAGTCCAGCGTGGTGGACGCGCCCGTGGTGATGGCCGCGTCGAAGCTGCAGCTCGCGGTGGGCGCCACGCCGCTGTAGGCATCGAGCTCCTGCACGAACGCCACGGCGATGGCGGTGTCGCAGAGGCCCATGTCGTCGCAGACCGTGACCTCCATCTCGTAGTCGCCGAGCACGTCGGGCTCGAGCACGGCGTAGGGGGTGTTCCAGCCCTCGATGTCGTTGTCGGTCAGCCTCGTGTCGAGGGGCTTCTCCACGAACTGCCAGCTGTAGGTCAGGCTGTCGCCCATCGAGTCGCTGGCGTCGAAGAAGTACACGTCGTCCAGGGTGCCGCGGCGGTTCGCGCCGGCGTCGGCGAGGGGGCCTCCCGACTCTTCGGGCGGTGCGCAGGCGGACAAGAAGAGGACGGACAGAGCGGAAGAGATGACCATGTGTTCGACAACCCCGAAGCTGGATGGACGCAGAGTCTCTGCGCGGTGCGCCCGAAGAGTACTCCATTGTCGTCAAAGCGATCACCTCGGTCGACCAAGGATCGCGCGTGCGCCCGAGGCTCCCGGGTCGCACTGCGACATCGGGGTCGCGTACTCTGTGTCCACGAGCGTGGGGCGGCGCGGGACGTCGGCCCGGATCGATGCTTGCAAGGGACCTCTGGCGGAGGCTCCGAGCCATGTTGTCGATCCTTCTTCCCGCGCTGATCCTCGTCTCCGACGCCCAGGCCGAAGAGCCGTGCGGCCCCGAGATCACCCCTGCCGCGGAGATCGTGGCCGACCTCGGCGGCGCGACGACCGCGAACAAGTCCAAGAACATCCCCGAGCACAACGAGGCGGACACGCTGAAGCTCCTCGAGAGCGTGGACGTGCACCAGATGGACTACTCGGCGGAGTTCGACTGCGACGACTTCGCGATGGCCTTCGACGCGGTGTGCAAGCGCAAGGGCATCCCGAGCTGGGAGGCCGAGATCTGGGCGCGCGACTCGATCTTCTCGAGCTGGACCGGTCACGTGGTCAACATCGTGGGTGTGAGCCTCGGCGAGGGCTCGCCCAACGTGAAGTACATCCTGATCGAGCCGCAGAACAACGGCCAGGTCACCAGCTGGGAGCAGAAGAAGGGGACCACGCCGAAGATCCCCAGCTCGGCCGTCGCCGACATGGGCAAGTATTACGACTGGTTCGACAAGTACTGGCAGTCGACCACGGTCTTCGCCAACGGCCACGCCGAGAACGCCGGCGAGCGGCCCTTCTACCAGATCCCCCGGATCCGGAGGCTGTTCAACCAGAAGACCGGGCACGACTGGAAGGACGTCCAGGCCGAGAGCAAGTAGGGCTACTCCAGCTCGGCTTCCGCATAGCAGAGCTCCGCGAACTCGTGCTGCAAGAGCTGCACGAGCTGGTGGTGCGGGGACATGGCTGCGAGCCGGACGAAGGCCTGGCAGCGGGCCGACGGGTCTTCCGACACGCCGATCACGAGCGCCTGTGCGCGGGTGAACTCGGGGTCGGCCTCCAGGGCCAGCTGCAACATGGCCAGGGCGACCTCGCCGTCGTGGTCGCGGTCCCAGGCGGCCGCTCCCTTCTGGAACTTCAAGCCGACGCTGTCGGCGTTGAGGGTCTGCACCGCGCTCACGGCGGCGTCGAAGCGGTCCCAGTCCTGCACGAGTCGGTGGTGGTCGAGCGCCACGCGGTAGCCCACGTAGTCGTCGGGCACCGCCGCGAGCAGGCGCCGCGTGAGGATGGCGCCGGTCTCCATGTGCTCGGTGGCGACCCGCCCCAGGGACTGCTCCATCCGGCGGTAGTCGCGCGCCAGGTCCGCGTCGGTCGTGGTCTCCGCGACCTCCCCATAGAGCGCACCCGTCCCCAGGAGGGCTTCGGCCCAGGCGAACTCGAGCTGGGCTTCGAGCGCACGGGCGTCGCGGCCCTTCAAGGCATGGGCGGTCGCGACGCCGGCCTCGAAGAGGTCGAGCCGGTCGCTTCGCAGGACCTGCAGCACGTCCTCCGCCGTCTCGGGGGTGCGCAGCACCGTGCGCGGATCGGCGTCGGCGAGACGTGCGATGAGCACGTCGACGTTGTGGCGCGCTTCGCGCATCGTGACGGTGTCGACGGTGGACGCGGGAGCGATGTCGCTCGCGATCTCGACCGGAGGGGGTGCCGCGGCCGCGGCGGCTGCCTCGGCGGTCGGGGCGTTGGGCGTGGTAGCGCAGGCGAGGGCGAAGAGGATGGACAGCGTCATCGTGGCTCCGGGAGGCGCTGTCGCTTAACGCACCTCGAAGCTGAGCTGTCCGCCAGCGCTCTCGCCGCTGCTGCGATCGAGCACGGAGAGCTGCAGCTGGTGCGTGCCGGGCTCGCCCACGTTGAGCTGGCCGTTGATCCGGAGCGGCGCCTTGGCTGCCGTGATCGGGGTGGACGGTCCGCTCGCCACGACGCGACCGTCGACGCTCACCGCGCGAGCCGCCACGTCGAGCTGGGTCGTGGCACTGGGCGTGTAGCCCGCGATGGTCGCGCTCCACGCAACGGGCTCGCCGGCGGCGACCGACGGCACGCTCAGCTCGGCCACGCTCACCTTGGGGTACATCGCCGCGCTGAGGGCCTGGTCGAAGGCCGCGTCGCCCGCGAGTCGCATCCGCGTCAGCTTCCCGCCGTCGTGTTCCAGCCCCAGCTCCAGGGTGCCGCTCGCGAAGCGCACCGACCAGGTGTGGACCGCTCCGTCGTCGGGGCCGCGGGTCCGTCCGCTCTCCGCGCCCAGCGACGACACGGCCGCGCACGCCACGTCGAAGTGGCGGAGCACCTGCTCGCGTGCGGCTTCGGCGGTGGCGGCTTCCAGCCCGGGCCGGTCGCAGCTGGCGAGAGACACCACGACCGTGTCCACGAGCCCTTCTTCTGCGTCACCGCAGGCGGTCATCAACAGCCAGAACATGGGACCAGCTTAGCGTCCGACGAACGGATAGGGTGCCGCCATGCTCCTCGCCGCCACCGTGTCCGCCGCCGTGCTGGACGGACAGCACCTGGCGGTGGGGGTGAACGACGACGGGTCCCTCGTGGAAGCGGCGAACTCGGTGGGCGTGCTGTACGGGGTGGAAGGCCAGCCCGTGGGGCAGGACCTGCTCCTCCCCGGCCGTTCGTTCGAGGCATGGGGCGTGAGCTGGGACGGCGGTGGGGTCGAGCAGAGCACGCCCGACGGCGGAAGCGACCTGATCCTCGCGTGGGACCCGATCGAGCAGGGCCCCGATGCCGCGAGCGTGTGGGGCCAGGGAGCCATGCCGACCTCCTCGTCACCGCCGAGATCGAGCTCCCCTGGGCGAGCGACGTCGTCTACCTGCGCCTCACCCTGGAGGCGCTCTCGCCGCTGTCGGGCGTGTGGGCCGCGCGCTCCTTCGACCCCGATCCGGATGCCCTCTGGGGCCTCTACGCGAGCGACAACCAGATCCTCGACGAGCTGGTCGTGGGGGGTGGTGTGAGCGAGGCCAAGGCCATGGCGCTGACGGCCGCCGGCGGTGTGGGCGGTGGGTGCAGCGGGTTGGGCGATCTCGACGCTGACGACGGGGAGGCGCTTTCCACGCCAGAGCCCTGGAGCGACCCCGCGGTGCCGCCCTCGGGAGCTGGCGAGCCCGGTGTGCGCAGCCTGCCCTTCGGGGTGGTCGCGGGCGGCCCGCGGTACGTGGTGGTGGACCAGCCCACGGTCCCCGACGGTCGCGCCCTCGGCGCTTCGGGCCCGGTGAGCTGGATCGCCGCGCTCGACGACGTGGACGACGCGGTGGCCGGGCTCGAAGCCGCCGACCACGCCGCCATCATGGACGCCCTCCGCGAACACCTCCACCACGATCCCTACCTGGTCTACGACCCGTCCGACGCGGCCTCCTCCGACGACGAGGGGAGCTACATCACCTGGGACTGGATCAGCGTCGATCTGGGCGACTGGCTCGACCGCAACGACGGGGTGGGGCTGTCCTGCCACTCTCTGGCGTGCGTGTACAGCTCGCTCGGCAACCACCTCGGGCTGCCCACGGAGTACGTCACCCTCGGCACTGGCTTCACCACCAACCTCGCGCGGGCGGCGGGCACCGACACCTGGGCGCGGTACGGCTTCAGCTCCCAAGGCATCGTCACGGTGGACGGCGGCGAGACGGTCTGGGACGCCGCAGTGGACCGCGACGGGGACGCCGATCCCGCGTCGCAGCCCGTCTCGGAGGTCAGTCCGATGGGCTGGAGCCTGGACGACTACCTGGACGCGCTCACCCCGGACCTCATCGGCGTCGTCAACGGCGGCCGCTGCTACGTGTACTGAGTGCACGATCTCCTCACCCGGCGGCCGTGGCTGGTGGCGGCGCTGCTGATCGCCGCCGTGGTCGTGGCGGGCGCGCCGGACGCGGTGTTCTCGGGAGAGGTCCATTGGGCCCACGACCTGCGGCACCACCACCACCCGTGGCGGCACTGGGCGGCGAGCCGCTGGGCCCTCGGCTCCGTGCCGCTGTGGTCCGCCGACGTGGCGAACGGCTTCCCGCTCTTCGCCGACGGCCAGACCGGCGTGCTCTACCTCCCCAACATCCTGCTCGGAGCCTTGCTCCCCAGCCACCTCGCGCTGACCTGGAGCGTGCTGTTGCACACCTGGGTGGCCGGTCTGGGCGCCACGTGGTTGGCGCGGACCCAGGGCTCGAGCCACGCGGCTTCCCTGCTCGCGGGAGTGGCCTACGCGCTCTCCGGCTTCGTCGTGGCGCACGTCACCTACGCGGGGATGCACGCGGTCGCCGCGCTCGCGCCGATCGCCCTGGGCGCGTCGCAGGCCCTGGCCCGCGGCGCGGGCTGGCGCATGGCCTCGATCTGGGCCGGTCTGGTCGCCCTGGTGCTCGTGGCCGGGCATCCTCAGGCGGCGGTCATCGTGCTCTTCGGGTGCCTGGTGTTGTTCCTGGCGCGTGCCCGGACCGCGGGGAGCTTCCTTCGGGCGGGTGTCGGAGCCTTGGTGGGCATCGTGGCGGGGCTGCCGCAGATCGCGGCGTCGCTCGAGCTGTCCGGGCACTCCGCACGCGAGGGCGGCGTCGACCCGGCCTTTGCCGCCATGGGCTCGCTGCCGCCTCCGGAGCTGATCAACGCCGTGCTGCCGCGCTTCTTCGGCTGGGAGCCGCCGGCGAGCATCCCGCTGACGTACGTGCACAAGGCCGCCGGGTACTGGGGAATCGGCGAGAACCACTGGGAAGACTGCTTCTACCTGGGCATCCCTGTGGTCCTGCTGGCGGTTTGGGGGTTCGTTCGTCCCGGCCATCGGGCGGTGAAGGGCCTTGGCCTGCTCTCGCTCGCGCTGATGCTCGGCAAGTGGACGCCGGTCTATGCGCTGCTCAGGCTGCTGCCCGGCTTCGACTTCTTCCGCTTCCCAGTGCGCTTCTCGCTCCTCTTCACCCTCTGCGCGGTCCTGCTGGCCGCTCGGGGGTTCGACGCGCTCACCAGCGAGCCGCGTCCCAAGCACGAGCGCCTGGCGTTTCGGGTGCTGGTCTGGGCGACCGGCGGGTACGCCATCGGGGCCGCGGTCGCCCACCTCGTCCTGCACCGCGTGGAGCCCATGCTGCGTGGGTTCCTCCAGGGTCCACTCGGACAACGACCCGGGGGCGCTGAGCGCATCGATGCGATCGTCCGGGGCTTGGCGTGGGACACCTCGCCAGCGAGCCCTGCGGTGTGGGGCACGGCGCTGCTCGTGCTGGTGTTCGTGGCGCTCTCGTCCGCCTGGCGCCGCGGCGCCCTGTCCAAGGCGCGCCTGTCGGGGGCGGTGGTCGCGCTGGTCGCGGCCGACCTCCTGATCAACCTGCGGGGCTACAACCCCACCACGCCGGCCCAGGCGGTGGTCACGCCCTCCGACGCGGTGGCCGTGGTCACCTCGGAGCCTGGGCTCTACCGCACCTCGGTGGTCGACCGCGTACAGCCCGAGTGGCTCGATCCGCAGCTCTTGAGCTCCAGCATGGGGCTCCTGTGGGGAACGCGCGACGTCATCGTCCTGTCGCCGCTGTTGCTCCCGCGGCACGAGTCGCTCCTCGCCTTGACCGGCCTCGACGTGGGCATGGACCACGGCGCGGGCAAGGTGGACGACGTGCTCGCGCACCTCGATCTGGTGGAGCTGATGGGCGTTCGCTACCTCGTGAGCGTGCACGACCTGGACCATCCCCGCCTCCAGCAGGTGCAGAACGGGCAGGTGAAGATCTACCGGAACCGCCACGCGATGCCGCGCGCCTTCGCCGTGGGCTGCGTGCAGGAGGTCGCGGACTCCGACGCGGCGCTGGCAGCGCTGCAAGCCATCGATGTGCGCACCGAGGCCGTGGTGGAGGGGACCACGGGCCTGGACTGCCGTTCTGGGCCGGGCAGCGTCCAGGTGGCCACCCACACCGACGAGCGTGTGGTCCTGGAGGCGTCGCTGTCCGAGCCCGGCCTCGTCGTGCTGACCGACACCCACTACCCGGGCTGGGAGGCCACGGTGGACGGGGAGCCGGTCGAGATCCTGGCCACCAACGTGACCTTCCGCGGGGTGGTGGTGCCGGCCGGTCGCCACGTGATCGAGATGGCCTACCGTCCGTGGTGGTCCAGGCTCCTGCTGCCCGCCGGGGTCGCGTGGCTCTTGCTGCTCCTGGCGGCCACCCTGTCCCTCTTCCGGCTACGATCGCGAGCGTGAAGCGCCTCGCCCGACTGCTCCGCTCGAAGCGCCTCTGGCGCCTCATCGCCCGCCTCTACAAGCCGGGCGCCACGAACGAATCCGGCAACAACCAGTCGCAGCGCTGACGGCGTCCGGGGTAGGCTCGCGGCCGAGGCAGCGTGACAGGAGGTCTCGTCGTGCGCGTTCTGGTGCTGCTGTGCTCTGCTGTGGTGATCGCCGGCTGCCGCTCCAAGGATGACGGCTGGACGGTCGACAGCGGCTTCGTCTCGAGCCTCGAAGACGACACCGGGAGCGGGGCGGCCCACCTGGACGACACCGCCTCGCCGGTGGACACCGGGCCGCAGGACGGCGATGGGGACGGCTTCGACAGCAGCACGGACTGCGACGACGCAGACCCCAGCGTGAACCCGGACGCGAACGAGGTCTGCAACGGCCTCGACGACGACTGCAACGGCGCGGTCGACGACAGCGTGGGCGACCTCTGGTACGCCGACGACGACGCAGACGGCTTCGGGGACGCGTCGGCGAGCACGACCTCCTGCGACGAGGCAAGCGGCTGGGTGGCCGACGCGAGCGACTGCGACGACGCCAACTCCTCCATCCACCCCGACGCCGACGAGCTCTGCAACGGCTACGACGACGACTGCGACCTCCTGATCGACGCCGACGACGACAGCGTGGTCGACGCTACGATCTGGTACCTGGATGCCGACGGTGACGGCGTTGGCGATGCGCACACCGCGGTGCTCGCCTGCGAGGCTCCCGAGTCCTTCGTGGCGGACGGCGGCGACTGCGACGACGGCGACGACAGCGTCTACCTTGGCGCGGCCGAGGTCTGCGACGCTCTCGACAACGACTGCGACGGGCTCATCGACGACGAGGACGACACGGTGAGCGGGCAGTCGACGTGGTGGATCGACGCGGACGCCGACGGGCACGGCGACGCGGCCACCGCCGTCTCGGCCTGCGAGGAGCCCACCGGCTACGCCGGCACCGACGACGACTGCGACGACGCCGACGCCACGGTGTTCCTCGGGGCCAACGAGGTCTGCGACGAGTTGGACAACGACTGCGACGGCGACGTGGACGAGGCCGCCGCCGACGCGGGTCGCTGGTACCTGGACAGTGATGGAGACGGCTTCGGAGACGAGCACGACTGGGTGGACAGCTGCGCCGGAGCGACCGGGTACGTGGCGGACGCGACGGACTGCGACGATCTCGACGCGGAGGTCAACCCTGGCGAGGACGAGGTCTGCAACGGTGTCGACGACGACTGCGACGGTCTCGCCGAGGAAGCGGACGACTCCCTCGTCGACGCCGGAACCTGGTACGCCGACGCCGACTCCGACGGCTTCGGGGACGCGAGCACCGGCGTGCACGCCTGCGAGGCGCCCAGCGGCCACGTCGACGACGACGCGGACTGCGACGACACCGACAGCGCGGTGAACCCCGAGGCCGACGAGGTGTGCAACGGGCTCGACGACGACTGCAACACCCTGATCGACGACGCCGACCCCGGCATCACGGGGACCACGACCTGGTTCGTCGACACCGACGCCGACGGCTTCGGCGACGCCTCCGTGAGCACCGACAGCTGTGAGGCGCCGAGCGGCTACGTCGCGGACGCCACGGACTGCAACGACACCTCGGCCAGCGCGAGCCCCGCGGGGAGTGAGGTGTGCGACGGCCTGGACAACGACTGCGACGGTGAGGTCGACGTCGGTGCGAGCGATGCCGCGACCTGGTACGCCGACAGCGACGGCGACGGCTACGGCGACGCGGGGGCTTCCGCCGCGGACTGCGATGGCCTCACCGGCTACGTGGCCGACGCCACGGACTGCGACGACACCGCGGCCGACGTGAACCCAGGTGCCGACGAGGTCTGCAACGACCTCGACGACGACTGTGACGCCCTGGTCGACGACGACGACGCCAGCCTCGCGGACGCCAGCACCTGGTACGCCGACACCGACGCCGACGGCTACGGCGACGCCTCGTCGAGCAGCGAGGCCTGCGATGCGCCCAGCGGGCTGGTGGCGGACGCCACCGACTGCGACGACGGCGACGGCGACGTGTACCCGAGCGCGGACGAGCACTGCAACGACGCCGACGATGACTGCGACAGCCTCGTCGACGAAGACGCGACCGACCTCGGCACCTGGTTCGTCGACAACGATGGGGACGGCTTTGGCGATGCGACCGACAGCAGCGAAGCCTGCGACGCGCCGAGCGGGTCGGTGGCGGACGCTTCCGACTGCGACGACGCCGACAGCGAGGTGCATCCCGATGCCGACGAGGTGTGCAACGGTGTCGACGACGACTGCGACGGGACGGTCGACGTCGATGCCAGCGATCCGAGCACCTTCTACGCCGACGCCGACTCCGACGGGTTCGGCGACGCCTCGTCCGCCGTGGAGGCCTGCGACGCGCCCTCGGGCTACGGCGCCGACGCCACGGACTGCGACGACGCCGATGGCGCGGTGTTCCCAGGCGCGGCCGAGAGCTGCAACAGCGGCGACGACGACTGCGACGCAGCGGTCGACGAAGACGCCGACGACGCCAGCACGTGGTACGTCGACGGCGACTCCGATGGCTACGGCGACGCGTCGGCCGGCAGCGAGGCCTGCGCCCAACCGAGCGGGTCCGTGGCCGACGCCTCCGACTGCGACGACGCCGCCGGCAGCGTGTACCCAGGAGCTGCGGAGAGCTGCAACGGCACCGACGACGACTGCGACAGCACGGTCGACGAGGACGCCGTGGACCCGGACACCTGGTACGCCGACAGTGACGCCGACGGATTCGGCGATCCTTCAGCCGACTGGGATGGCTGTGAGCAAGCCACGGGCTACGTCGAGGACGCGCGAGACTGTGACGACGGTGACGCTTCGGTCCATCCGTCCGCCGAGGAGTCCTGCGATGGCGTGGACAACGACTGCGACGGCGACGTGGACGATGACGACGACGACGTCGTGGACCCCGAGACCTGGTGGGCGGATGCGGATCTCGACGGCTACGGCGACGCGTCGGACAGCACCGAGGCGTGCAGCGAACCCAGCGGGTACGTGGGCGACGATACCGACTGCGACGACGACGCGGTCGACGTGAACCCGGCCGCCAGCGAGAGCTGCGATGGTGTCGACGAGGACTGCGACGACGCCGTGGACGAAGGCGGGGTGTGTCCGTGCACGACCGTGAGCTACGACGTGAGCACCTACATGCTGTGCACCTCGGCCGCCAACTGGTCGACCGCCCAGTCCACCTGCGCCAGCTACGGCTACCACCTCTTCACGATCGACAGCTACGACGAGCAGGACTTCGTCGAGGGCGAGATGGACGCGCTGAGCACCGGCAAGTGGTGGATGGGCTTCACCGACGCTGCCAGCGAAGGGACCTGGGTCTGGGAGGACGGCTCGTCCGTCAGCTACACCGACTGGTACTCGGGGGAGCCCAACGATTCGGGCGGCAACGAGGACTGCGGGCAGCTCAACCGCTTCCACCCGGACTATGGCTGGAACGACGAACCGTGCTCGTCGAGCTTCGCCTACATCTGCGAGGCCGACTGAGCGGGTAGCCAGAAGCGGAAGGCCGTGCGGCCGGGCTCGCTCTGGAGGTCCACGCCTCCACCGTGGCTCTCGGCCACCGCGCGCACGAGGGCCAGGCCCACGCCGGTGCCGCCGCCGTTGCGGTCGGTCGTGAAGAAGCGCTCGAAGACCCGGCGCTGGTTCGCTTCGGAGATTCCCGGACCGTCGTCTTCCACGACGAAGCCGGCCTCTCGAGCCGTCCGGAAGCCGGTGATCCGGATGTCTTCCCCGCCATAGCGTCGAGCGTTCTCGAGGAGGTTCTTGAGCGCGGCACGGAGCTGGACGGCGTCGCCCGACACGGTGCCTGCGGACCCCGACGCGGTCGCGCCGTGGTGGGCGGCCGCCTCCTCCATCAGCGCGTCGAGGATCACCGGCTGCGCCCGAGGCTCCTCCTCGGCGCGTGCGAGCTCGAGCAGCCCGGTCAGCAGCCGCTCCAGCCGGTCGAGCTCCATCTGTGCGTTCGAGAGGAAGCGGAGCCGCTGCTCGGGCGGCATCTGGTCGTCGTCGTGGAGGAGCTCTACGGTGCCTCGGAGGGTGGCGATGGGCGTGCGGAACTCGTGGGCGACGTTGCCAGCGAACTCCGAGATGTAGGCCAGCCTGGCCTGGAGCCGCTCGGTCATGGCGGTCACGGCCGAGGTGAGCGCGCGGGCTTCCGCCACGTGGGACACCTCGGGTCGCGCCAGGTCCCGGCGGTTGCCGGCGTGGAAGGAACCCTCTCGGATGCGGTCGGCGGTGGCGGCGAGCTGGGTGAGGCTGCGGGTGTAGAGGTGGGACACGTAGAGCGACATGAAGAGCGTGAACAGCACGGCGAAGCCGGCTCCCCAGACCAGCCTCGGGGCCATGTGGTACAGCGTCTGGAGCTCCTCGCGCGGGGTGCGGCTCAGCAGGACCACGCCGACCAGCTCGTTGTCCAGCACGATGGGCGTGGCGACGAACACCATCCACTTGGAGAAGCGCGAGCGGCTGGAGAGCGGAGCCAGCGGACGGGGCCCGGTTCGAGGGCGTACGATGAGCCCGCGCTCGCCCGACATCGCCTCCTGCACCTCCGGGCGATCCGAGAGGTCTTCTCCGAGCTGAGCGCCGCTCGAGGCCACCACCACGCCGTACGGGTCGAGCACGCGGACGGCGGCGAGGGTGGCCTCCTTCACCGTGGCGGCGGCTGGAAGGAGCTGGCTGCGGACCTCGTAGAGATCCGCGTCCGGCGCGTCGTCGCGCACATGGCGCACCTCGGACGCGACCAGCAGGGCCAGCAGGTCGCCCTGGTGGATGAGATCCGCGGCGGTCTGCTTCTGCAGATCACGCCCGAGCGCGCCGGAGACGATGAAGACCAGCAGCGGCAGGACGAGCACGGTGCCGTGGGACAGCACCAGCCAGGTCCGCAGGGAGAGGACGAGCCTCACGGCAGGCGCGGGTCCTCGCGGAGTCGGTAGCCGAGCCCGTGGACCGTCTCGACGGGATCGAGCTCGTGTTCCCGGAACTTGTGGCGGATGCGGCGCACGTGGGAGTCGAGCGTGCGCTCGGAGACGTGCCGCGCGTCGGGGTAGGCGCGGTCCGCGAGCTGCTCCCGGTCCCAGGCGCGGCCCGGGCGCTTCATGAGCACCGCGAGGATGCGGAACTCCGTGACCGTGAGCGCGATCTCTTCGGCCCCCGCCCAGACGCGGTGCTGCTCGGCGTCGAGTCGGATGTCGCCGCACTGGTACGCGTGTTCACCTGGCGCCTGCCGGGGGGCGGGGCGTGCTCGCCGGAGCACGGCGCGGATGCGGCTCACCAGCTCACGGGGAGAGAAGGGCTTGGTCAGGTAGTCGTCGCCGCCCATCTCCAGGCCCAGCACCTTGTCGAGCTCCTCCCCCCGTGACGAGAGGAACAGGATGGGCACGTCGCTCGTGCGTCGCAGCTCCCGGCACACCTCGAGGCCGTCGAGCTCCGGCATGAGCACGTCGAGCACGACGAGGTCCGCAGGCTGTTCGGCGAGCGCGTCGAGCGCCGCGCGCCCGTCGGCGGCCTCGCGCACGCCGTAGCCCTCCCTGGCGAGGGCGTAGCGCACGACCTCTCTGAGGTGGTCGTCGTCGTCGACCACCAGGATGTCGGTCTGGCTCATCCGGCCTCCAAGAGCGTGATCTCCTCCAGGGCCGTGATGCGCGACTTCAAGGCCCGCAACCGGTCCTGGACCGGCGCCCGCTCGCCCGCGAGGGCGACCAGACCCGCCTGGACGCGCCATTGTACGACCTCGGCGAGCACGCATTCGATCTCCGAGATGGTGCGTGCGCGCGCGCCGCGGAGGGGCTCGAGGGCCTCGTCGCCCGCCTCCTGCCGGAGCGCCGGATCGGCCAGCAGGCGGTCGACCTGCGCGATGCGGCGGTCGGCGGCGATCACGCTGCCCTGGAGCGCGGCGAGCTCGGCCTGGGTGGCCGGATCCGTGGCCCCGAGCGCGGCCAGCAGGGCCTCGAACGCGCGGTCGATGCGGTGGGCCAGCGGACCGCGTTCCACGCGGGGCGCGTCGTCCGTGGGGCCCGGCATCATCAAGAGCGGCCAACACGGGACCGCGGAGAGCACGGCACCAGCGCCGTCGCCACGGCGCGCCATGGAGGCGGCGACCGCGACCCCGGCACCGAGGTAGCCCGCGCCGAGGACCCAGAGCAGCTCGGCGCTGCCTGCGAGCAGGGGAATCATTCTCGACCTCCTTCAGAACTGGTTGACCGCACCCTCGCGCCTCGCGTCCCAGCCGGAGTACTGGCCGCGAGCGGAGCGTTGGGTGGCGGTGATGCTGGAGAGCACGTCGCCCTCGATCGGGCGCAGGAAGCTCACCTCGGCGGTCGGGCGCGCGATCCAGGGGCGCAGCAGCCAGCCGGTCTGCGCCAGCACGAGGCCGAGCACGAGGGTGGTCGTGAGGAAGGCGGCGATGCGCTGCTTCCCTGGCACGAGACGAGCGACCACCGCCAGGCCGGGAAGGCCACACGCTGCGAGCGTGACGGCCATGGCCAGGATGGAGAGGTGGTAGTCGGGACTCACCGAGTACAGCAGCCAGAGGGCGGGCCCAGCGGCCGCAGCGAGCACGGCCGCGCGGGCCATGCCGACCAGCCCGCCGAGCGCGAGCCGCCTCCAGGGCACCGAACCTCCGGTCAACGCGTGCAGCGCGGGCAGCGCCACGAGCACCGGTACCAGGAGCAAGGCTGGACTCTTCACGGCGGCGTAGAGCAGCTGCACGCCGCCTCGGTAGCTGCCCACGACGAGGCCGAAGGTGCCCGCACCGAGGGCCGTGATGGTGAGCAGGGCGGGCGCCAGGCGCTCCAGGTCGCGCTCGTCGACGAGGGCGTCGGGCGCGCGGAGCAGGCGGGTCGTGAGCGTGGTCAACTGGATCATGGTGGGCTCCTCAGAGGGCGAAGTCGAGCAGGCCGAAGCCGACCCGGAGGGTGATGAGGCCCGTCAGGACGAACCAGCCGCTCACGAGCAGGGCGCGTCGGCTCCTCAGCTCGGCGTCGTCGTGGTCGGTCCCAGCCGCGTCGGCCGCCTTGAGGCCGCGGGCCGCCTGCGTCAGTCCGACGGCCAGCAGCGCGACGCTCGCGAGGACGTAGAGCGGCTGGCCCAGCCCGCTGGTCGCGGAGAAGAAGAGCACAGCGGGCGCCAGCCCCAGGGCGAGGCGCCCACAGCCGACGAGGGCGTCGAGGATGGCGCCGAGCAGGTCGTGCGGGGAGCCGTGCAGCCCCATGGCCTGGTGCACGACGAGGAGTGCGGGCGTGGTGAACACGAGCGGCACGGTGGCGGCGACCGCTGCGCTCGGGAGGAGGCGCAGGGCCTCGCTCGTGTCGGTCGCACCGAGCGCGCCGGCCGCTGCGAGCGCGAGGAAGCCCCCGACCGCACCGGCGACGTGTTGCACGTCGAGCGGCGCGGCGGTGCGCGGAAGGGGAAGGCTGACGGTTGGACTGGACATGGAACCTCCGATGCCTGGACAAGGTCACCGCAGGATGCGGTGGCGGAGCGGAGGTGCCGTGCGTTGATCGCGTGGCTTCTGTGCAGAAGCGGTGCAGCCCTACGGAGCGTTCGCCTCGGAGCAGCTCGCCTCCCACAGGCTGTGCGCGCACGGGTCGTGCCCCGCCGCCTCGTAGAGCGTTCGGGCCGCGGTCATCGTCTCGTCGCCTGCAGGAAAGCGTTCCCTGAGCTTGTCGAGCTCGAAGTCCGCGGTGCTCGCCCAGATCGCGGTCTGCAGGGCAGCCGGGCCACTCTTCAGCTCGTCGGCCTTCTGGATCAACGCGGCGAGCGTAGCGTCCACAGCGCCCACGGTGTAGCGGTCGGTCTGCTCGGGATGGCGCTTGCCCAGCTCGATCGCGTAGGACTCGAGCACCCACTGCGTGCTGCCTGTTGCGGCGACGGTCATGCTCGTCGAAGGCTGGAACCAGCCGTAGCCGAGCATGCGCCCCTTGGACGCGGCGACCACCATGCGTGGCGCCTCGGCGCTCGCCGCGGTGAGCACGGTGCCCGCGGCGACGTCGATCGTGAGCTCCTGGCCGCCGCTCTTGAGGGTGGCGAAGATCGCGTCGCCGGTGCTCGAGCCGTTGCCGCGGAGCTCCGCCGTTATCGACCCGGCGTCGATGGCGGTGCCCAGCGGGGTAGGCTCGGCGGCCCAGGCGCCCAGGGTGAGCAATGCAGCGGTCATGCGCCCTCCGTCAGCTGCGTCAGCTAACCCGCGGTAGGCTGCTCCGATGCCGCGTGAGCGCCCCTACACCGTCCGAGAGCTCGTCGGGGAGCTGCAGCGTGCGCTCTGGGACATCTGGGGCCACCAGTGGGTGATCGGAGAGCTGAGCCAGCTGAAGGTCGCGGCGAGCGGACACCTCTACGCCACCCTCGTCGAGGGTCCCGACGCCGTGCGCGTCACGATGATGCGCAGCGAGGCCCAGCGCTTGCGCTGGCGACCGCAGGAAGGCGAGCTGGTGCGCGCGCTCGGGCGCCTGGAGGTCTTTCGTGGCTCGCTGCAGCTCCGCGTGCGGGCCATGGAACCGGTCGGCGAGGGCGCCCGTGCTCGTGCCCTGGAGGCCCTCCGTGCCCGCCTCGCCGAGGAAGGGCTGTTCTCACCGGATCGGAAGCGCCCGTTGCCGCGTCTTCCGCGCTGCGTGGGCGTGGTGACCTCGGCACGGGGCGCCGCACTCCAGGACTTCCTCACCGTGCTGAAGCGCCGCATGCCGGGCACGTGCGTGGTCCTGGCCTCGTGCCGCGTACAGGGCGAGGGCGCCGAACACGAGGTGGTGAGCGCGCTGCGGCGGGTGGAGGCCCACGGGCAGGCCGAGGTCATCGTCGTGACCCGTGGAGGTGGCTCGACGGAGGACCTGTGGGCGTTCCAGGCCGAGGAGGTGGTCCGAGCGGTCGCGGCCTGCCGGGTGCCGGTGGTGAGCGCTGTGGGCCACGAAGTCGACGTCACCCTCTGCGACCTGGTGGCCGATCTGCGCGTGGCCACGCCGTCCGCAGCGGCCGAGCGCGTGGTCCCGGATCGTCGCGAGCTGCGGGCCGAGCTCGTGCAACGCCAGCAACGTCTGGTGGCGGGCTTCCAGCGCAACGTGGCCGCCAAGCGCGCCCACCTGGCCCGCCGAAAGCTGCTCCACCCCGGCGAGCGTGTGGCGCGTGGTCGCGAGCGGCTCGGACGGCTGCAGCAGCGGCTGGCTGGCAGCGGGCCGCGACGCGTGGCCCACCAGCGCAGGGCGCTCCTCGCGGCGGTCGGCCGGCTCGAGGCCCTGTCGCCGTTGGCGGTGCTGGGCCGCGGCTATGCCATCGCCCTGAGCGAGGCCGGCGCTGTCCGCGCCGCGGGTGAGGTGCGGGTCGGCGATGCGCTGGAGATCCGGCTCCACCAGGGTCGGCTCGATGTCTCGGTCGACGCCGTTCACGCGCCCGGATCGAGCGCCGTCGAGCACTGAGCGGGGTCGGCGTTCACGCCGGTCGGGTAGCGATCCGTTGCCTGGTGCGTGAGGTGAACGTGTCCTGGCTCTCCCGCATCACCGGTGCCGAACCTGGCGGCGACGACGCTCGCACCTTGCAGGCCGCCCTGCTGGCGGTGCTCGCGCACCTGCAACAGCAGCAGAAGAGCACGCGGCTCGGCGAGCTCGAGAAGCGGCTCGAGCGGTTTCCCACACCGACGGGGCTGACGCGCGAGCTCAGCAAGGTGCTGCCCACGCTGCGTCCGCCCGATGCGGGGGCCGACATGGCCGACGCGGTGAGCGCGCTGGGCGCTGCCCTCGCGGCGGTCTCGATGGGCGACGAGGAGCTCCAGCGCGAGATCCTGTCCCTGCGCAAGCGCCTGCCCACGTGGGTAGGGAGCGACGAGGCACGCTGGCTCAGCGGCTCCGCCCGCTCCCTGGAGCGCTTTGCCACCCCCGTCCGGCAGCGCGTCGCGGCGACCGAGCGCGAGCTGCTGGGGTTCGTCACCGAGATCGGACAGCAGCTGTCCATGCTGTCCCGGGGCAGCGACTCCGTGGGCGCACGCGCTGGCGACATGGCCCGCCGCCTTCACGCCGCGCGGGACGCCGAGGCGCTGGCCGCGCTGCGGGAGGATCTGGTCGCCGAGCTGACCGGGCTCGAGCGCGACGCCCGTGGCATGCGCGCGGAGATCGACACCCTGAACACCCGCGCGGTGGCCCTCGAGCGCCACGCGCACGCCCAGGCGGCCGAGCTGGAAGAAGCTCGACGCGCGGTGGACCTCGACACCCTGACCGGCGTGGCGACCCGGGGCGCCTTCGACCGCGAGCTGGCGGGTGAGGTGCAGCGTGCCCGGCGACGCGGGGATGCGCTGAGCCTCCTGATGGTCGACGTCGATCACTTCAAGCGTGTGAACGACACCCACGGCCACCCGGCGGGCGACGCGGTGCTCCGCTCCCTGTCCGCGAGCCTGATGCAGGTGGTGAGGACCAACGATCTGGTCGCCCGCCTCGGCGGCGAGGAGTTCGCGATCCTGCTGCCCGGCACCGACGCGGCCGGCGCGCTCATCGTCGCGGAGAAGTGTCGGGAGGCCGTCGCGCGGCTGACCTTCCGGCAGGGTGCGTCGAGCTTCGCCGTGACCGTGTCGGTGGGGGTGGCCGAGCTCGCCGCGAGCGAAGGCCCGACGCTCCTCTACCAGCGCGCCGATGCGGCCTTGTACGCGGCCAAGCGGGGCGGACGCGACCGGGCCGTGGCCGCTTAGGAGCGGTCAGGTCACGCGGCGCCACATGCCTGCGGCGGCGATCTCCAGGCCCGGAACCTGTCCGAAGGTGCGGTGGAGCCAGAGCAACGCCTGCTCGACGCGGCCTTCGTGCTCCAGGGTCTCTGCAGTCGGGATGCCGCCCTCGATCCAGGCGGCCTCGAGCGCGGTGGCGCGCTGGAGGAAGGTCTCGGGTGAGGTGACGACCACCCGGGGGTTGCCGGCCATGTACCGGCGTGCTCGGGGCACGTGGTAGGTGCTGGTGATGCAGGCGAGCCGAGACGCTCCACGCTCGCCGATGAGCTGGTCGGCGGCCTGGGCTTCCTCTCGGGTGCAGCGCGTCCAGTTCTTCACCAGGATGCGGTCCCCTTGCACGCCGAGCTCCCGCAGCAGCTCGTGCACGATGGCGGACCCCGAGCGCTCCTGGCCGCGCAGCTCGGCTTCGTAGGTGGCCACGAACCGGGCGCCCTCTCGCAGGGCCACCGACGCCGCGGCCGAGCGCGCCCTGAGCTCACGCATCGCCCGTTCGGGATCCGTCCGGAGCTCCTTGCCGAGCACCATCACACCGTCGACCTTCATGGCGGCCCCCTATCGCATGCAGGCCGGCGATCCGTTGGTCGGGGTGTGATCCTCTCCTTCCTGGCCCTGGCTGCGCCCGATGTGTACGCGGATCCCCTCGTGGAGGAGATCGAGTTTGATGCGGTGCACGTGGTGGGCGAGCCGCCCGTGGCGAGGGCCTACCAAGAGCTCCCGGATCGGATGGCGGTCGAGGCGGAGCTCGCCCGGAGAGGCCTCGGCTTCGAGGACGCCGAGCTCGTGACCGGCTCGGTCGGCGGCTGGCGCCTGAAGAAGATCTTCGGGGAACACCCCTCGGAGACGCGTGTCGAGCTGGCCCAGCAGGACAGCCTGCGTTGGGTGCGGCTCGGCGGTGGCGACACGCGGGTCGAGGACGAGCGAGCGGGCTGGTATGGGAACGCCTGCGCAGTGGTCGACACCCGCCTGGCATCGCTCGAGCTGTCCCTGTACGACGGCCGCACCGAGGCCAGCAGCTCCCGCGTGGTGCTCGCGGACGGTCACGACCGCACGGCGGTGCTGGCCACCCTTGCTCCGGGGGACTCCGTGATGATCGTCGAGGCCGAAGGGCGGCGAAAGACGGGCAGCCGCGTGCGACTCCGTCGAGGCTCTCGCGCCCTGGACCTGCGAACACGCACCGAGGACGTGCGGGCCTGCTACCACGGAAAGGGCTCGATGTAGCCGCCCGAGGCGGAGCTCAGAGGCCCGGCGCGCGACGCTCCAGGCGGTCGACGGCCCGGTGGTCGGGGTGGTCGGTCCGGAGGCGCTGCGCGACCTCGGAGGCCAGGTCGGTGTCGCCCAGCTCATGGTGGGCCCAGGCCAGCTCGCCGAGCGCATCTGGAGCGTCGGGTGCGTCCGGGTAGCGCTGCAGGAGGGTCTCCATGCGGGACGCCGCTGCGAGCCAGCTCTCCTGGCGCAGGTAGAAGCGCCCGATGATGAGCTCCTTGTGGGCCAGCCGCGCCTCGCACTTCGCCATGTACTCCATGACCTCGTCGAAGTGCGCGCTCTCGTCCGACGACTGGTAGCGCGACGCGAAGGGGCTCCAGGCGTTCAGCGCCTGCCGTGTCCAGGTCTGGTCGCGCGCGGCGATCCGGGGTGCCTTCTTCCAGGCTGTGAGGCCCAGCCGGTAGATGACGTAGTGCAGGTCCTCGTGGCGCGGGTGCATGCGCATGAAGTCCTCGTAGGCCACGCGCGCCTGGTCCCACTCCGCCTTCTTGAAGTACACGTCGGCGATGGCGAGCTCGGCCTTCACCGCGAAGGGGTCGTCCCGGTGGTAGTTCCGGATCCGGTTGAACTCCTCCAAGGCCTTCACGTAGTAGCCCCGCTTGGCGTACTTCTGGCCCAGCTCGTAGCTCTCGGCCACGGTGAGGTCCTTCTTGGCGGCGTTGACGGTGGGCGACAGCGCGAGCAGCAGGGCGAGCACGACGAGACGCAAGGCAACTCCAGGATCGGTGGCTAACGCGTTGACAAGCCGGCGGACGCGCTTAGGCATTCGCGGTGCTGGCCCTTGTTGCCCTCTCCCTGGCCGCCGAGCGGCGGACACCGGTGGTCGTCGCCGTCGAGCGCGCCATGCCCGCGGTGGTGTCGCTGGAGTGTGAGGTCCAGCAGACCTCGCCCTTCCTGATGATGGGGGGGAGCTACACCGCCACCTCGGACGGCAGTGGGGTGCTGATCGACGCCGACGGTGTGGTGCTGACGAACGCCCACGTCGTTCAAGGTGCCGGGCGGATCACGGCGCAGCTCCCAGATGGCCGCACCTTCAACGCCCGCGTGCTCGGACTGGAGCAGGATCTGGACCTCGCGGTGCTGCAGCTCGACGACGCCAGCGGGCTTCCCACGGTCGTGCTCGGCACCTCGTCCGACCTGATGTTGGGGGAGACCGTGATCGCTCTGGGCAACCCCTACGGGCTCGATCACACCGTCTCGACCGGCGTGGTGAGCACGGTCTCGCGGGAGATGGAGATCGCCGAGGGGGTGTACCAGACCTATGTGCAGACCGACGCCGCCATCAACCCTGGCAACTCGGGGGGCGCGCTCGTCAACATCGACGGCGACCTCATCGGCGTGAACACCGCGGTGCACAGCGCGGGGCAAGGCATCGGCTTCGCGATCCCGGCCGATCGCGCGGTGAAGGTGGCCCACGACCTGATGCGCTTCGGTTCGGTGCGCGCGCCATGGCTCGGGGTCGACCTCGTGGACGTCAGCGCCTACAAGCTGCGCGGCACGCCCTTGTCCGAGGGCGCCGTCCAGGTGAGCTGGGTGCACGACGGTGGACCCGCAGCAGGCAAGCTGCAGAAGGGCGACCTGCTGTACAAGGTCGACGACCGCCCGATCCACTCGCGCGCCGACCTCAACGCCTTCCTCGCCGAGTCGGCGCCCGGCCGGAGCGTGGGGCTCGACGTCTACCGCGGGTCGAGCCATCGTCGGGTCACGCTCTCCACCGGTGCGGCCGATTCGGCCTCCTGGGCCCGCACCCTCGAGGACGTGTTGGGAATCACCCTGGCACCGAGCCAGGGTGGCCTGGTCGTGGAGACCGCCCATCCCCAAGGCGCGTGGGTCCGCTACCGCCTTCGGGTGGGTGACGTCATCGAAGCCGTCGACGGACGCACCGTCGGCACGGCGGAGCAGCTCGCCGCCGCGCTGGTGGCCGCCCGCTCCTCTCATCGTCCGTCTGCCCTGTTCACGGTACGCCGCGGACGCTACCGGGGCAACATCAACCTCCCCATCTGAACCGCCGAGGTCTCCGTGGCCCAACTGCCTCCCGTCACCTTCTCCACGCTCGTGCACTCCCTCGCGGGCTCCGCGATGGCGCAC
>Ga0114932_10000825_pt1 | contig 36518 bp, 30 predicted proteins | sample 2SBtaG_2_FD_87286 | JGI IMG/M metagenome (GOLD analysis project Ga0114932, IMG submission 87286) | Deep subsurface microbial communities from Kolumbo volcano to uncover new lineages of life (NeLLi) - 2SBTROV12_ACTIVE470 metaG | ecosystem: Environmental > Aquatic > Marine > Volcanic ...
CTTTTTGTCGGCGTGAAAGTTGTTAGGCAACTCCTTTCTACTCCACGAAGATGGGCTTTTCGAGTCCTTTTTGGCGTGATCACGACTCCCTCGATACTTTGATCACGCTGGTTCGAGGGCTAGCGGGAGGCAGCGAACGCTGCCGAGTCGTCGCAACGAATCGCGTCTTTCCGCCGAGCGGAGATTCGCTAGAACACGAACGCCGCGGCGCGAGCCGCGGCGTTCTTATCATGGGGGGTGCGTTCGGCGCTCCCCGAGGTAAAGGGGGATCTCGAAGATGCTCGACCGTGGAATGCTCGCGACAACGATCATCGCCTTCGCGCTTTGCGCGCCTGAAATCGCTTTCGCACAAGACGAGGGATGGTCTGGGGAGGCGAGTGCCTCACTGTCCAATCAGACGGGCACGACCGTGAGCTTCTCGGGGACCGTCGACGGCACGATCAAACGCACCTGGGAGAAGGACGAAGTCTCTGCGCGTGTGAGCGCCACCTACGGCAAGTCCAAGCGCGAGGGCGACGCGTCGAGTACGACGACGCAGGACAATCAGGGTGTCTTCACCGAATGGAAGCACCTCTTCTCCGAGCATCTCTTCTCGAATACGACCTCCGAGTTGTCACGCAACAGCACGCAGGACCGAAAGCTGCGATTCAAAGTGGACGTCGGCCCCGGGGTGCGCGTTTGGCAGGGCGAGGAGCCTGCGAAGAGCCACTTCGACGTGTCGCTTGGCGTTGGATATCGCTACGAGGTGTACGACGGCAACGCTGGTGTCGCGCAGGACGATACGGATGTCGATCACCTCATCGACGCCGTCCTGGGCTTCGAGTACAAAAACATGCTCTTCGATGATCGGATCGAGTGGACGCACACCGGCAGTGCACTGGTTCCGGTCAATCTCCCCGGCGCCTACTTGCTGCGGACCGAGGGAATCGTCGGAGTCCCGATCACCGAGGCGTGGTCGTTCCGGCTGAGCGCGCTCGTCGAATACACGAACCAGGTGGCCGACAACACGCGCCGCACGAGAACCCTCACCACCGTCGGCCTCGGCTACAAGTTCTAGCCCCGTACCGCGCACGCCCATCGACGCCGCCCCCCGCCGCGTGCGTGGGGTGGCGTCCGCGATTCAGGCGCCGTGGAGCGTCAGCGGCCGCCCGCTGCTGCCCCGCCTCCATCCGATCCGCTAGGATCCGCCGCTTCCAGACACCGGCCGCTCGTGCTGGCCGGTCGACCGAGGACTTCCGGGACCGATGTACACGATTCTCATCTCAATCCTGATCGGGGCGGCGAGCGGCGGCGCCTGGACGGCGCTCGAGCTGTGGAAGACCTGGCAGATGGGGATCGTCCTCTTCGTGCTCGTGTCGATCGTGTCCTTCATCGTGATCTCGCGGGTGATGGCGCGCCGGGTCGAGCCGCAGTTCGTCGGTGTGCAGCGGATGATCCAGTCCGGGCAGACCCAGCTCGCGATCCAGACCCTCGAAGAGCTGATGCCGCTCAGCCGTTGGCAGATCCTGTTGAAGGGGCAGATCCACGCCCAGATCGGTCTGCTCTCGTACGCGAGCGGCGACGAGGCGAAGGCGGCGGAGCACCTGCCGCTGGCCGGCTACCGCGCGACCGAGGCGCAGATGGCATTGGCCGCGCTCTCCTACCGGAACGGCAAGAAGGATCAGGCCTACGACGCGCTCGATACCGCGATCCGCGCCGCCAAGAAGCAGATCATGCCCTACCACGTGTGGGCGTGGATGAAGCTGAAGGACGGGGACAAGGAGAAGGCGATGGACAAGCTCCTCGCCGCCGAGAAGGTCGAGAAGAGCAACGAGTCGACCATCGAGAACCTCGACCGGCTCCGAAATGGCAAGAAGCTCAACATGAAGCGCTTCGGGATGGCCTGGTTCGGGCTGCAGCTCGAGAAGCCGCCCGCGCAATACCGCGCCGCCGCAGGTCAGCCCACGCGCAAGGGCTTCCGCCAGCGGAAGCAGAAGCGGCGCTAGGCCCGACGCCCACGCGCTTCGGCTCAGACCTCGTTCGCGAGGGCCTGCTCGAGGGTCTGTCGCTCGCGAACGAGTCGGGGCTCACCGTCGAGGCCGATCAACACCTCGGCCGCTTCCGGGAACGCGTTGTAGTTCTTCGCGTTCATGCCCGCGGCGTACGCACCGGCGCCTTCGATCACGAGGGTGTCCCCGATGTGCGCGCGCGGAAGCCGTCGCGGCGCGAGGCCTTCGGCGTCGCCCGGGGCCGGGGTCAGGACGTCGCCGGATTCGCAGCAGTGGCCGGCAATCAGGTAGTCGACCTCGTCGGTCGACGCCTCTCGGCCGTGCGGGATCACTTGGATCGGGTGCTGTGCGCCGTAGAGGGAAGGGCGAAGCAGCTCCGTCATCCCGGTGTCGACCTTGAGGAAGTCGTGGCCCTGAACGGCCGCGCCGCCGTCGCCGGCCGGCGTGTGGGTGTCCACGATGTCGATGATTTCGGCGAGGACCGCGCCCGCGTTCGCCACGAGGTAGGAGCCCGGCTCGATCTCGAGCTGGAACGCCTCGCCGCGCCCGGCGACGTAGTTCGCGAGGTCTTCGGCGAGGTGGCGACCGATGTCCTGGAGGTCGGCGTTGTTCTCGCCGGGGAGGCGGGCGACCTTGAAGCCGCCGCCGAGGGAGAGGCGTTCGAGGTCCGGCAGGCGACGCGCGATGTCGAGGGTCATCTGGGCGCAACGCTTCCACACGTCCGGGTCGCCACCGGAGCCGATGTGCGTGTGGAGTCCGGAGATCGTGAGCTCGAATTCGACGCCGATCGCGAGCACTTCGTCGAGCTTTGCGTGCCAGATCCCGAAAGAGGACGACGGTCCGCCGACGTTCGTGCGGTTGTTGTGGCCCGAGCCGAGCCCGGGATTGATGCGGACGCTGAGGTCGCCGCCGGGGAACAGCTCACCGAAGGTGCGCAGCTGGTGGATCGAGCAGGCGTTGTAGAGGACGCCGCGCTGGACGAGCCCCTTGAGATCCTTGGGGATCTCCTGAGCGGTGATCTGGATGCGCTCGGGGGCGATCCCTGCGGCGAGCGCGCGTTCGGCTTCGAAGCCGCTGCTCGCGTCGACGTGCAGTCCGGCGTCGTCGAAGATCTTCAGCACCGATCGGTTGGGCAGGGCCTTCATCGCGTAGCGCCCGACCAGGGAGCAGGGGGCGGGGAAGGCGCGCACCTCCTTCGCGGCCTGCTCGAGGGTGGCCTGGTCGTAGACGTAGACCGGCGTGCCGAATCGCTCTCGGATCCGTTCGATCAGGGCGGGAGTGAGGAAACGCATGAGAAGGAGGCTCCTGGGCACCGCGAAGGGCCTGTTCGGCCGCGAGCGCGCGCGATCATAGCAGCCTGCGTCGCGCGGGATGGCGCCGGTCTTTGCCGATCTCGCGACTCATGCGAGACTCCCGCCCGAACCGCTCCGCGCCTGGCGCGGATGGCCGAGGGGTGAGGACGGTGTCCGGCGAAGACGCGACGACCAACGACGGGACGGAAGGCGAGGGCGCCGCGACGAGCGGTCTCGACTTCATCCGCACGATCATCGCCGAGGACCTCGCGTCCGGGAAGCACGACAAGGTCGTCACGCGCTTTCCCCCGGAGCCGAACGGCTATCTGCACGTCGGGCACGCGATGGCGATCTGCCTCGACTTCGGGGTCGCGAGCGAGCACCCGAACAGCCGCTGCCACCTGCGCTTCGACGACACCAACCCGTCGACCGAGGACACCGAGTACGTCGACGGGATCCAGGCCGACGTGCGATGGCTCGGATTCGATTGGGGCGAGCATCTCCACTTCACGAGTGACTACTTCGAGACGCTCCACGGCTATGCGGTCTCGTTGATCGAGCAGGGCAAGGCCTTCGTCGACGACCAGAGCTCCGACGAGATCCGCGCCAACCAGGGATCGCTCAGCGAGCCGGGCACCGAGAGCCCCTTCCGCGATCGTTCCGTGGAGGAGAACCTCGATCTCTTCGCGCGCATGCGCGCCGGCGAGTTCGGGGACGGCGAGAAGGTGCTGCGTGCCAAGATCGACATGGCCGCGCCGGTCGTCGCGCTTCGCGACCCGATCCTCTACAGGATCCAGAAGCGTGCCCACCACCGGACCGGCGATACGTGGTGCATCTATCCGATGTACGACTTCGCCCACGGCTACTCGGACGCCCTCGAAGGCATCACGCATTCCCTCTGCTCCCTCGAGTTCCAGGACCATCGCCCGCTCTACGACTGGTTCCTCGATCAGGTCGACACACCGTCGCGCCCGCGACAGATCGAGTTCGCCCGGCTGAACGTGTCGCACACGATCACGAGCAAGCGCGCGCTGCGGCGTCTGGTCGAAGGCGGGCACGTCCGTGACTGGGACGATCCCCGCATGCCGACCCTCGCGGCGATGCGTCGGCGCGGCTATCCGGCGGAGGGCATCGTCGACTTCTGCAAGGCCGCGGGCGTCTCGAAGCGCGACAAGCTGATCGAGCTGCCGAACCTCGAGTTCCACGTCCGACAGGTGTTGAACCGCGAGGTGCCGCGACGGATGGGCGTCGTCAATCCGCTCAAGCTCGTGATCGAGAACTACGCCGAGGATCAGGAAGAGTTCCTCGAGGCGATCAACAACCCCGAGGACGCATCCGCCGGCACCCGACAGGTCCCCTTCAGTCGCGAGATCTACGTCGAGCGCGAAGACTTCCTCGAAGACCCGCCCAAGAAGTTCTTCCGCCTCGCGCCCGGGCGCGAAGTCCGGCTGCGCGCCGCCTACTTCGTGACGTGCACGGATGTCGTCAAGGACGCGGCCGGCGAAGTCGTCGAGCTGCGCTGCACCTACGATCCGGAGACGCGCGGCGGGGATGCGCCCGATGGCCGGAAGGTGAAGGGCACGCTGCATTGGGTATCCGCGAAGCACGCCGTCGAGGCCGAGGTGCGCAACTACGAGACCCTCTTCCGCGAGGAGGAGCCGGACCTGGACGGCGAAGGCGGCCTCGAGGCGGCGCTCAATCCGGATTCGTTGGAGATCCTCGCGGGAGCGAAGCTGGAGCCCGCCGTGGCCGACGCGTCGGCCGGCGATCGGCTGCAGCTCGAGCGCCTGGGCTACTACTGCATCGACCCCGACAGCGCCCCGGGTCAGCTCGTGCTGAACCGGACCGCGACCCTGCGTGATACCTGGGCGAAGGTCGCGAAGCAGGGAGGGGGCGCCGGCAAGGGCGGCGGCAAGAACAAGAAGAAGCAGAAGAACAAGAAGAAGAGAGAGGACGCGTGATGAAGCGTTATGGCATGTCGCTCCCGATCGGGGGCGTGCCCCTTCACCAGCACGAAGACTGGATCCGGGAGATGGCCGACCTCGGCTACACCGATCTCTGGTCGTCGGAGGCAGGTGGACACGATGGTTTCACGCCCCTCGCCCTCGCTTCCACCTGGGCCCCGGAGATGCGTCTGGGCATCGCGATCATCCCCGCGTTCACGCGCGGGCCGGCGCTCCTTGCACAGAGCGCGGCCAGCCTCGCCGAGGCGGCGCCGGGTCGCTTCGTGATGGGGGTCGGCACGTCTTCGAACGTGATCGTCGAGAACTGGAACGGGATTCCCTTCGAGGAGCCCTACAAGCGCACGCGCGACACCGTGAAGTTCATGCGCGCAGCGCTCGCCGGCGAGAAGATCACGGAGACCTACGACTCCTTCGACGTGAAGGGCTTTCGCCTGCAGATGCCGCCGCCGGATCCGCAGCCGCCGATCCTGATCGCTGCCCTCCGCCACGGCATGCTCCGCCTCGCCGGTAAGGTCGGCGACGGCGCAATCCTGAATTGGCTCTCTGCGGAGGACGTGAAGACCGTCGCCCCGTACGTGCACGAGGGCGGCGAGGGCAAGGAGATCGTCGCAAGGCTCTTCGTGATCCCGACCGCCGATCGTGACGAGGCGCGCGCCATCGCGCGACGAGGCGCGGCCGCCTACTTGAACGTCCCCGTCTATGCGGCGTTCCACGAGTGGCTCGGGCGGGGCGATCAGCTGAAGGGCATGTGGGACGCCTGGAAGGCCGGGGATCGCAAAGCGGCTCTCGAGGCGATTCCGGACGAGGTCGTCGACGCGCTCGTGATCCACGGCTCCCCCGACGAGTGTCGGGACCACATCGAGCGCTATCGCGAAGCGGGCGTGACGACGCCGGCGCTCGCGATCCTCTACGCCGACGACCAACGCCAGGCGATCCGAGACCTCGCTCCGCGCTAGGCAGTCGGCCGCGCGCGACCTCGCTCCGCGCTACGCCGCAGAGGCGCTCGTTGCCGTCTGGCAGCGGGCTCCTTGCGTATTCGTTGCGTATGACGGGCCGGCCGGCTCACGTGAGGGCCGAGGTCTCATTTCCGCGCTCGGGGCGGCCGATGGGGGAGGGAACTCTGTCTTCCTTCTGGTCGGAACGCCTGGCATGTCCGCGGCTCGCGACGCATTCGAGACCATCTCCCTTCGTGCCTTCGAGGAGCGCACGCGTGCGCTCTCCCTCGAGTCGCAGATGGTGGAGTGTGTCGATCTCCTGCAGAACCCGGAGCTGTTGCTCGACGAGGTGATTCGCAGCATCGAAGAGGTGCGCGACGACGAGGAGGCGGCGCCCGGTCTCCGCATCCAGTCGGCGGAGGGCACGGATCGGCGCGCGTTCTTCTATCCTTCGCGTGAGCTCTTCGTGCAGGGCGACGGTTGTTCGTTCACGTGCCTCTCGACCGAGCTCGCGTTTCGCCCGGGTGACCCGGGGAAGGAATCTCTGGTCGCCGTCGACGGCGAAGACGACCGATCGAGCGGCACCATCGACTACGCCGCGGTCACCTGCGAAGCGCGTCCCTTCCCGGTGCTGGGCTTCACCCAACGGTCGGAGCCGGAGAGCGCGTACCCGCTGCTGATGCGCTCCCTCGCGAGTCTCATCGAGCTCATCCGGCCGCGCCGGTTCGACCTGATGGACCGGGACGTCTACCGCGGCCTGCTCGGGCCGGCGCCGGCGTTCGATCTGGCCCTCGTGCTCTGGGACGACGACCTCGTGCCCGACGAACGACGCCCGCTCTGCGAGCTCGCCCGGGACCTCGCCGAGCTGCTCAAGCAGGCGCTCGCCGACGAGCCGGGCTTCCCGCCGATCTTGAACGACATCCTCTGTCTGCGCATGAACAACAAGCGCTTCGACGGGCGGTTGCGCTTCGTCTGGCGTGTCTGAGCGCGCCGGCATGAACGGCGACGAAACCGAGGAAGACGCGGCGCGAATCTGGCTCGACGAGTCCCTGCGCTGTGTCGCGGTCGATCGCGCCGTCGAATTCTCGAGTGACGGGATCGTCGTCGGCAAGCCCATCGTTGCCGCGCTGTCGCCCGGGGACGCCGACTCCGTGGTCGAGGTGCTTCGGACGGTGCTCGACGAGCGCGGCGAAGCGTTGATCGAGACGGGCTTGGCGCAGGCGGGAGGGCGCGCATGGGTCCGATTCTTCGCGCAGGCGCTCGACGCGCCGACGGGCGAGGGCGCCGTCCTCGCGATCGACCTCCACGCGATCGAAACTGACGCCGCGGCGTCGGCGAGCCGCCGCGACGTTCCGGTCGTGGAAAGTGTGCGGGACGTGCTCGCGGAAGAGCGCACCTGGGCCGCGCTCGCTTCCCGTCTCGTGGGATGGGCGGACCAGGATCTGCGCGGGGCGCTCGACGAGGTGCTCCAGCACGCGGGGGCGGACTTCGGCGCGATCAGAACACGGCTCCTCGAGCGCGCCACGCCAGGCGCGACTTCGACGCGCGCGATCGCCTGCTGGGGCGATGCCTGCACCCTGGCGGAAGGACCCGAACCCCTCGACGACCCGTGGCTGCTCACCGAGCTGCAGAGTGGGCGCTGGATCGAAGGGCTGCCGCTCGATGCGCTGCCGCCGGCGGGCCACGCGCTGATGAATGCGCTCGACGACGCCGGCGCGCGGGCGTGGCTCGCGATGCCGTGTCAGCCGGCCCGCGGCGATTGCGCCGTCTATCTCGAGTTCTGTTGGTCGGCCCCGCGCGGACCGCTCGATGCGCGCGAAACGGAGCGCGCGATTCGGATCGGCGAAGTGGTCGCGAGCCTCTGGCGGCGCCATCAAGCGGCCATCGCCCGCGTCGAGCTCGATCGGCGCGCGGAGCTGTTGAGCGCGCACCGGTCGGAAGGCTACGTCGAGGTCGACGCGCTCCGTCGCGTGCGACTCGCGTCCCGCAACCTCGAACGCCTGCTCGGACGGGCGTCGGGTGCGCTCGCGGGTGCGCACGTCGATCACGTGGTCCATCCCGCCGACCTCGCCCGCGTCTCCGGGTCGCTCGACGACATGTTCGCGGGGCGAGCGGTCGATCGACTGGTGTTCCGCGCCATGCACGACGACGGCAGCGCGCGATGGCTCGAGGCGATCGGCACCCCGACCGCGGACGAGTCCGGCGCACCGCTCGTGGTGAGCGTGATCCGGGACATCAGTTCGCGGGAGCTCGAACGCGCGACCCTCGTTCGCCGTCACGAACTCGAGCGTCTGATCGCCGGCCTCACCCGGCGCTTCCTCGCCGCGGACGTCGATGCGCTCGACGCGATCCTCGAGGAGAGTCTCGTGCGGATCGCGGACGCGATGTCGGCCACGCGCGTGAGCCTCGTCGCATTCCCACAGGAGACCGAGGGACGACCCGCGCAATACCGCTTCGAGCGCGCGCGGACGGGCGGCATCGCGCCGCCGATGACCCCGTCCGAGCTCTCCGACTTTCCCTGGTGTCGCGAGCGGATGCGCACGGACGAGATTCTCGAGATCCCGGACGTCGGGGACCTGCCGCCGGAGGCGGAGCGGGATCGTCGGGTCTTCGAGCGGCTCGGCGTCGTGTCGGTGCTCGCGGTCTCCGCGACCGAAGGCGAGCGCGTCGCCGGCATCCTCACGGTGCACGGTGACTCGGTCGTGGACGCGTTCCCCGAAGACGAGAAGCGCCTGCTTCGCGTGCTCGCGGAGCTGTGTACGGGCGCACTCAAGCGGCAGGCCTCGGCGCGCGAGCTGTGCCAGAGCGAGGAACGGTTCCGCGCGCTCGCCGAGAACATGCGCGACTCGATCTGCGAGATCGGCGAAGACGGACGGATCCTCTATGCCAGCCCGAGCTATGCGAGCCTGATGGGCGGCGAACAGTCGGCCTTCGTCGGCACCGACCCCCTCGACCACGTCGACCCCGACGACCGTCGGCGTGCGCAGTACCTCTTCCGACCGGGCGCGCGCAGCCGCCGCAAGGGCACGCTGGTCTATCGCGCGCAGTCCCTCGCTGCGCGGAGCCTCCACCTCGAGTCGACGGCGAGCGAGTTCGAAGGGCAGGACGGGACACGCCGCGTCGTCGTCGCGACCCGCGACGTCACGGAGCGGGAGCAGGCCCGCGTGGCGCTCGATCGGCAGCTGCAGCTCGAGGCGCGGGTGGCCGAGTTGTCCCGCTACTTCGTCGACGTGGACGTGGCGGAGATCCATGCCGGCATCGAGAGCCGACTCGCGGTCGTGGCCGAGCTCGCAGACGCCGAACACAGCTGGATGTACTCCTTTGGCACCGGTCCCGCCGACGCCCTCGAGCGCTTCGACTGGTGGCGGGACGACGCGAGGAAGGATCCCTCGAACGCGCCCCGGAACCTGCCGGCCTTCCCGTACTCGACCGGATTGATCCGCTCGGGTCAGCTCTATCACGTGCCCGACATCGACTCGCTCCCTCCCGAAGCGCATGCGGAGCGCGACGACATGCGATCGCGCGGCGTCCGCTCGGTCCTGGGGATCCCGATCATGTCGGGCGGACAGTTCGTCGGCCTCCTCGGGTTCGAGCGATTCGATCGCGAGGTCGATTGGTCCCACGAGACGATCGTCCTGCTGCGGATGGCGGGGGAGATCTTCTACTCGACACTGCGGCGGCGGCGCGCAGCGGTCGAGCTCGGCGACAGCCAGGCCCAGCTCCTCCAGTCCCAGAAGATGGAAGCCGTCGGCACCCTCGCCGGGGGCATCGCCCACGACTTCAACAATCATCTGGCGGTGATGCTCGGCAACGCGCGCTTCGTCCGGCAGGAGGTCGAAGGTCCCGCCGACGTGCTCGAGGCGATCGACGACTTCGAACGCTCCGCCGACCACTGTGCCCAGCTCACCCGCTCGCTGCTCGCGTTCTCCCGGCGGAGCCCCGTGGAGGTCGTGCCCGTGCGCGTCGACGAGCTGGTGCAGGGGGTCGAGGGCCTCGTCCGCCCGCTGCTCCCGGCCGCGATCGACCTCGAGGTGGCGATCCTGCCCGACCTCGGTCGCTTCGAAGTCGACCGCGTCCAGATTCAACAGGTCCTCGTGAATCTGATCGTGAACGCACGCGACGCGATGCCCGACGGGGGACCAATTCGCCTGCAGGCGGTGCGCCGCGGCGTTGAACCTGCGGAGTCCGCAGCGGAGGAGCTTAGGCTCGACCGGGAATACGTCGTGCTCTCCGTCGAGGACCGCGGCATCGGCATGGACGAAGAGACCCGGGGACGCGTCTTCGAGCCCTTCTTCACCACGAAGGACCTGGGCAGCGGGACGGGACTCGGTCTCGCGATGGCCTACGGCATCGTCCAGCAGACCGGCGGCGCGATCACGGTAGACAGCGCGCCCGGCCGCGGGACCACGTTCCGCGTCTACCTGCCCGCGAGCGAGGAATCGGTCTCAGCCTGAGGCGGGGATGGCGCGCGGCGCGCGATCGGGGATGCTAGGGCGATGGCTCGCAGAGATCCTCACCGCGGCGCGATCGAGATCGTCGTCTTCGGACGTCACCCGGTCCTGGATGCGCTGCGCTCCGCGGACGTCGACGTCCGCGAAGTCCGCTTCGCGAAGGGCCTCGCGCCGGCCGATCGAAAGGGGCTGCAGTCCGCGTGTCGCGCTGCCGACGTCCCGTGCGACGAAGTTTCTCGGGAGGATCTCTCCCGGTGGACGCACGCCGCGCGACACGACCAGGGCATCGCCGCGCGGGTGCGGCTGCTCCAGGTCACCGAGGTCGAGTCCCTGATCGCGCGCGCGACAGGGCGGGCCGCCCGCGACCCGATCCGACTGCTCGCCCTCGACGGCGTGACGAACTCCCAGAACGTCGGGATGGTCGTCCGGTCGGTCGTCGGCGCGGGACTGTCCGGCATCCTCTGGCCGACGGTCGGACAGCCCTGGGTGAACGGTCTCGTCGTGCGCGCGGCCGCCGGTTCGATCTTTGCGTGCCCGATCGTGCGCTGCGAGACCCTCGCCGACGGACTCGCGACGCTTCAGGGCGCCGGCTTTGGACTCTTCGGGCTCGATGCCGGTGGCACGCGCTCGCTCTTCGAGGCCCCGCCCGGTCATCGCGCGGCGTACGTCCTGGGCAGCGAATCGGCGGGCCTCTCGGACGAGGTCGCGGCGCTGCTCGACGAGCGTCTGTCGATTCCGATGGCGGGGCCGCTCGAGTCGTTGAACGTCGCGGTGGCCGCCGGGCTCGTCGCCTATCACGCGGCGGGGCTGATGTCTGAACCCGATCGTTAGGCGAGACCGGAGGGAGCGACGGAGCTAGATCGCATCGATCCGGACGCCGCAGACCGCGCCCTCCGGCAGGCCCGCGGTGAAATGCACGTCGGGGCCGGGGTAGTCGAGTCCGGGCGTGCCGCGGCGGATCCGCACGTCGCCGGGGGCGCGCACCTCGGCGGTCGCGCTCGGCACGAGGGGCGCCACGATTTCGACGAGTCGATCGACGGCGAGGATCGTGTCCGGGTCGAGGGGCGTCGCCCGGCTCGCCGGGAGGTCGAGCACGATGCGTGTGAGGGTGCCGTCGCAGAAATCGGTCGCAGCCGCGAAGCCGTTGTCGTCGCGGACGGCGACGCTGGTCTGGCTCGTGCACACGCTGTCGAGGGGCCCGTCGGGTCGCTTCGGGAGCACGAAGGGGCGCGCAGTGTCGTAGACCCTGGCGTCGGCGAAGCCCGGCGTCATGCCGTCGAGCACGATGGGCAGGGCCTGGGGGCCGGTGCCGAGGGTGGGGTCGTCGAGGGCGGCGAGGTCGATGCCGAAGAGCGCGCGGCTCGTCGCGGCGCCGATCAGGCCGAGGCGAGCGGTCGCGTCGATCGCGAGCCCGTCGAAGCCGAGACCGGCGGGGCCGAGCGGGATCGTGGCGATCAGATCGAGGCTCGTGGCGTCGATCACGTCGATCGCCGAGTCGCTGCGCACGAGTCCAGGCCCGGTACCGAGGGCGATCGCGCCGCTCACGCCGACGAGCACGAGCTCGCGGCCGCCCGGGGTGGTGTACGACGTGAGCGAAGTCGGGTTGTAACCCGTGGTGAGCTGGACCGCGCGTGCCGAGTCGGGGCCGACCCGCGGCGGCATCGTGCCGAGATCGAAGTCGAAGACGAGGACCGTGCCCGGGGCGAACCGCGCCTGACTCGCGCGGATCAGATTGGACGTCGCGACGAAGAACCGCGCGCCGACCGAGACGCCGTCCGCGGTGAACGACGTGAAGAAGCCGTCGCGGCCGGGATCGCATCGGGTATTCGCGCCGATCGCGTCCCCGTTCGAATCGACGAGTCCGGTGCCGTAGACGCAGGCCCGGGTCGAGATGCCCGACCGGAAGGGGAAGACGCCGGCGCCGGGCCAGAAGGGCCAGTCCGCAGGATCGAACCCGGGACCCGCCGCGGGCGGGTCGAGCGCGGCCATGCGGAGCTCGCCGTTCTGCGGATCCACCAGCAGGACCTGTTCGTAGGCGGAGGTGGTGACTGCGACGAGATCACGCGAGAGGGCGTGCAGGGTCCCGGCGGCGGGGGATTGGCAGAGGAAGCTCAGCTCGTCGCTCCGGTCCGGGTCGGGTCGGCCATCGGAGTCGCTGTCCGGACGCAGCCCCCCGCAGCGCGGGCTCGGGAGCTCCGGCAGAGCCGGAACGGGATTCGCGGCAAGGGGCGAGGGCGGTTCCGGGTCGAGATCGAGGCCTATCACCGCGAAGGGTTGGAACTGCACGACTGCGGCCTCGTCGCCCGCGCCGGGCAGTCCGGCGAAGCCCGACGGAAAGCCGCCGGCGATGACGCGGCAATCGGGGGTGGACTGGATGCCGACGACGGGGGACGGACCGTCGGTCCCGTCGCCCGCCGGACAACCCGCCCAGGCGATCGCGCCGGCGAGCAGAGAAGCGCATAACGCGCGACGTCGGTCTAGTGCGTACGTCATCGGATCGTGCCCTCGACGGTGAAGGTGATGGTGCGCCCCGGACGTGGGTAGAAGGCGGCGTCCCGGGTCGCGATGTTGCCCAGGTTGCGTCCGCGAACGATCAGCCACAGGGAGCGCAGGCGATCGGGAATCGGCAGCGCCTCGATGCGCGTGAGGTCGACACTGGCGCTCGCGTCGTAGAGCACGCGGCTGTCGAGTCGGCGCTGCTCTCCGAGTGACGCATAGATGCTGCCCGTGTAATGGAGCTCACCGACGAGCTTGAAGCGATCGCGAGGGCCGATCTCGATCCGCGCGTCGATCTGGGATCGGGCGATGCCCGGGACGCGCGTGTCGTTGGACTCGATCTTCGCGTCGGTGACGGTGCGCGCAGCTGTGAGTCGCAACCACTCGTGTGGATGCCAACGCACCAGGAGCTCGTGGCCCCGGGTGCGCGCGCGTCCGGTGTTCTGGAAGGACAAGAGCTGGGGGCTGACCAGGGTGAAGACGATCGCGTCATCGATCTCGCCTCCGAACCAGTTGGCCTCGATCTCGAAGTCGAGCCACTTCGACTCGAAAGGGCTGCGGAACACGCCGCCGACCTCGAAGTTCCAGGCGGTCTCGGCGTCGAGGTTCTCGTTGCCGCGCTCGAAGCCCCGATCCGGCAGGTAGAGCTCGCCGAAGGACGGCGCGCGATAGCTCCGGCTGCCCGACGCCTTGAGGATGAGCCAGTCGAAGGGCTCCCCTTCCAGGAAGAGCCCCGGGATCCACTCGGTGTCGAGGCCCTGGAAGCGTTCGAGGCGCAGCGAAGGCGAGACCCGGATCGTGTCGCCGAGCCAGCGCGCGGTCGCTTCGACGCGCACGGAACCTCCGAGGCGGGAGCGACGGTTCGCCTCGTTGCTGGCGCGCGTGTCGAAGCGGCCCTCGAAGAGCAGGCTGGCGTCGACATCGGCACCCACGAAGTCGAAGGTGCCGCGCAGAGTCGCGCGCGGCGTCAGGGTGTGGCTCTCGGTTTCGGCGTCGATCTCGTCGTAGCCAGGCTGAAGATCGGGATCCTCGAAATCATCGCGTTCGAATTGATGCGCGAGCAGCAGCTCGGCGCGCCCTTCCTCGACGTCGGCGATCTGACGATCGACTCGCGCGATCGAGAGCGTGGACAGGTGCTCATCGCGAGCGCGTGTGCGGACGTTCAGCGTCTGGCCGGGCGTACCGCGCTCCAGATGCGTGGTGAGCTGCGTCAGCCGCAGGCGCCAATCGCCAACGTCCCGCTCGAGGCGGACGAGGCCGGTGTGACGCTCGGCGTCGTTGTTGATCCGGCGCTCGACCGGGTTCGACCCGCCGCCGGTGTTGGTCGCAGCGCGCTGGTATTCGAAGTCGCCTTCGGTCGTGAGTCCGCAGTAGGCCGCGGACAGCCCCCAGTCGCCCACGCGGCGCGCGTGTCGCACGCTGCCTTCGACCGTCTCGAAGGGCCCGGCTGAGATCCGCAGCTTCGTCTCCGGATCCTCGGCGGGGCGTCGGGACACGAGATTGACGACCCCGCCGATCGCGCCCGTCCCGGCGCGCGCCGCCCCCGGGCCGCGGGTCACCTGCACCGCTTCCAGGACGTCGAGGCAGATCGTGGACAAGTCGGTCCGACTCGTGAGGGAGGACTCGAGGCGGACGCCGTCCAGGAACACGGGCACCTGTTGGGCACTCGACCCGCGGATCGAGATCTCGACGGGCTCTCCGGCACCGCCGAAGTTCCGGATCTGCAGCCCAGGCACGGCCTCGAGCAGCTCGTCGAGGCGCACGCCCTCGAGCAGCCCGCTGTCCGCGTCGAAGCTCGCGATCGACGCGCCGGCGAGGACGTCCGCTTCGGCGCGCTCGTCGCCGACGACGATCATCTCTTCGACCGGCCCGCGCGCGCCGTCGGCGCCGGCCACCTCCGCGGGGGAGGGAGCCGGGCCGAGGGCAGCGCAGGTCAGGCCGAGGAGCGTCGTCGCTGCGAGTCGCGCAGCGAGGGGACGCATGTCATTCGGCCCGGCGGATCCGGTTCCGGTTCCGGCGACCGGCGAGCCCGGCGAGGCCGAGACCGAGTAACAGCGTGGTGCTCGGCTCCGGGATCGTAGTCAGGTCGTCGATCGCGAAATACGTCGGCGTGTTGATCCCGAAGGTGGGATGGACGTCGGTCGACTCGAACGAGAACGAGAGCTGACTGACTACGCCGAGCGTGGAGAGGTCGACCCACGTCCAGTCCGTCACGACGTAGTCGTTCGCCGTTCCCGGGTCGCGGTAGTCCGCGAGCATGAACTCGACGGTGCCCGTGGAGCCCCCGCCGGCGTCGAGGCCCTCGATGATCAGCCGGAAGTAGTCGGGATCGAGACCGGTGGTGCCTCCGAACTGCTTCGCGAAGGCGTCGCCGTGGAGCATCGAGAGCGCGGCGTAGGTCGTGTTCGTGAACTCGGCCCCCGCGACGATCGTCGCGCTCGGGAGCACGATGTTGCCCGTCGAGAAATACACGCCGTAGGTCGGCGACCCGTTCGCGCCCGATCCTGTGATCGCGCTGTACTGGTTGCCGAAACCGGCTGTGGTGGTGTCGGTCCGGGTCGAAGCCGCGAATCCATCGAAGCCGTCCCACGCGGCGTAGTAGTTGTTCTGATACGTGACCCCGCCGCTCACGAGGGCTCCCCCTCCGAGTCCGGCACCATTCTCGTGCGATTCGGCGCCGAGCCCGAGGTCCTCGAAGTCGGTCACGAGGGCCAGGGCGGGCGTCGCGAAGCCGACTGCGGCGAGCGTCGCGACCGCGAGCAGTCGCTGTCGCTGCTTGCGCCGACCGCCGACGAGCATGAGACCGACGAGACCTGCGCCGAGCAGTGCGGTCGTCGCCGGCTCCGGCACGTGCAGGATGCCGACGGCGTCGAGATCGAAGCCACCCGTCGGGAAGGGTGTGGCGTAGGGGTCGAAGAGCGGCGCTCCGCTCGAGTCGGTCGTCGATCCGTCGCCGATCACGTCCGTGATCCGGACGTAACGAATGTCCATCAGGTCGACCGCTCCCGACTGGACGAGTGGGCTGGGTGCCAGATCGGCGAGGTCGAAGCCCGTGCCGAGGAGCTGGGCGTGGCGGCCCGCGACGCCGTGATAGTCGGTCGGGTCGAGGGAGTCGAAGGAGCCCACCGGGAGCGCGTTCACGGTGTCGGTCTCGAACTCCGCGAAGTCGACGCCGTTGCTCGCGACCTCGACGTAGGCGAACTCGGCGAAGAGCCCGAAGAGGTCGAAGAAGCCGTTCTCGTAGACGGCGAAGTCGTCGCCGGGACCGTTGTGGATCCCGTCTGCGAGGAAGACCGTGATCGAACCGCCATCGCCGAGCGACACCGTGTCGACCGGATCGCCGGTCGCAGCGCCGAGGACCGTCGCTTCGAGGCCGGCGCTCGCGAGCGGACCAGCGGGGACGGCGATGTCCTGGGGGCCGCGCACGAGATCGTCGACCGCGGTCGCCCAGGCCCCCATGGACGCGACGGGGTGACCCGCGTCGGTGTAGGGCCCGGCCAGCGCCGGGGCGCCCGGAAGCAGGATGGGGAAGAGGGCGAGCAGGGCGTAGGCCCCGCCGCGCCGCGAGGGGAGGCAGCGTGCGAGCATCGTTTCGATTCCTCTGGACGTCGAATCCGGACGTCCGGACCGGAGACCCGGTCGTTCGAGGACGGCTTGCGGCAGGCCGTCGGGACGCTGCGGGCGAGGAACGAAATCGGTCGTGCTCGGGCGGCCGGTGGCGACTCAGGCAGGGAGTCGCGCGGGTCCGGGCACCATCCAATTCGCGCCACGCCCTCTGCTCCCGAGAGTCGTAGTGCCGCTGAAGGGTCGGTCTTCTGGCTTCCGGATCATCCGAAGCTGCACGCCTTCCCAACCCCGGGCTTTCGCCATCGTCTTCCCGCATCGCGGATCGATGCGTCGGTCTCCTGGCCTCTCTCGAGTCTCAGCAGGAGCTGCCCTTGGAAATGGGGTCAGTGACTTCGTTGTGCAGTTCGTCCCCGGTTACAGCGACGGGCTCGCGCCGGATTCACACCGGCTTCCCGCGGGTCCGGATCGTGGCCCATTCCAGGAACAGGCGCCTCGATTCGTCCCAGTCCCTCGCCTGCGCGTCCCATGACGAGCAGCGCGAAGGAACACCCTCCACCGTCGGTGGTTTCGACTCGGATTAGCCCACGCGCAGACCGGCCGCAACAAAGTCCGCAGGCGGCTTCGCACCGTGAAGAAAATTGCGATGCACGAAGCTGCATCCGGCGAAGTCGCCGTGCGTGATAGCTCAATGCCCGCACGGATTTGCCGAAACGGATTCACGTGGCACGTCGATTGCGACCCAGAAGGGGGACAGCGGCCGTGCCGCCGTAGGAGGTCGAGATGCAGACCAGAGGGGAAATCAGGCGAAGGCGTTTCGCCGATCGACGATCGGGCTTCACCCTGATCGAGATCGCGATCGTCGTGGTCATCATCGGCGTCATCAGCGCGATGACGCTGCCGAACGTCACGCGCTACCAGGAATCCGCGCGGGCAAGGGCCGCCGCCAAGTCGGTCGCCGACGCGTTCGCCCTCGCGCGCGCCCAGGCGATCCGCACCGGCGCCAACCACGTCGTCTTCTTCGCCATCGGGGGCGCGGGCGACACCGCCGGGACCGCGCTCGCCAGCACCGATGGTCGCGCGATGCCGATCCTCGTCCTGAACGATGGTCGGCCCGGCACCGCGAACCAGAACTGTGAGATCGACGCCGGGGAAGAGCGATTCGTGTTCGAGGCGCAGACCGGCGTGGGCTGGGGCTTCAACGCGCCGACCACGAACGACGTCGCGCCGGACGAGACCAGCGTGAGCGGCTTCACGACGATCCCCGCCGCCGGCTCGACGCTTCGCCTTCCGAACGGCACCGCGACGACGTGGGTGCAGTTCCGCCCGGACGGCGTGCCGGTCGCGATCGATGCGTCCTGCAACCCCGATCGCCTCGGGAGCGGTGGCGGAAGCATCTATCTCTGGTCCACGAATCGGGACTTCGCGGTGACCCTGTCGCCGCTCGGCGGGGTGCGCGTGCACACGTGGGACCGCGCGCGAGGAGGATGGACGACATGAGTCGACCGAAGAACACGACGCGACGAGACCGCCGTCGCCGCGGCGTCAGCCTCGTCGAGATGATGGTCGCGATGGTGGTGCTCTCGTTCGGACTGCTCGGGGTTGCGGCCCTGCAGGTCCGGGCGATCGTCGAGAGCGATGGCGGCGAACACCTTTCGATTGCGAGTGTGATCGCGCGCAACCGCATCGAAGAACTGAATAGTTTCGCGTGGGACAACACGGCGCTCGACGCGACCGGCGGTCTATGGGCCGGGACGCAGGTCATCGACCAATACAGCGAATTCCTTCCATCGGCGGGCGCCTCGACCCAGAACCTCGATGAGGCGTACACCCTCACGGAGCGCATTACCTGGGACGATCCCCTCGCGGCGAACGTGCAGCTCAAGACGGTCGAAGTGCGGGTCACCTGGAGTGACGAAAAACGGCAGAACCGACAGGTGCTCCTCACGAGTACTCGGCTGCGGGAGTTGGACGAATGAGGGGGCGAAACGACGAGCGCCACGTGCGCGCGCGGCGAAGCGGCGGCTTCACGCTGGTCGAGCTGATGCTGACGGTCACGATGCTGTCGATCGTCATGTATCTCACGATGGAGAGCGTGAACCGTCAGCAGAAGACGTCGATCGTGACCGACCAGGTCGTCGAGGTCCAGAACAACGTGCGGGCGGTCGCAGCCCTGATCGAGCGCGAGGCCCGCATGGCCGGATTCATGGTGCCAGACGCGGCCGGCGCCTGCGGCGCCGACAACACGACGGCCCCCGACGAGCTCTGGATCTCCGAGATCGAAATGATCGTGCCGGACGACGAGCGGGCCGGGGACCTCGGCGCGCGGCTCGCGTCGTCGCAGCCCTGGAACAACGCCGACGGCACCTACAACATGGACTCCACTACGATGGACCTCGACGAGGACGGGGTCTTCTTCTACGACAACGACGGCAACGGGACGAACGAGGCCGACTTCCGGGTCGGCGGCGGATTCATCGTGGCCGACATGGCGAACCCCGCCCGCGGCGTCGGGTGTGGTGTCGTTCTGTCGGTGAACGCGAGCCAGCTACAGCTGGACCTTCAGCAGGGGCAGCTCGCCACGTTCGTGTCCTCGAGCATGGCGCCTCAGGAAATCGTGATCGTCCCGGCCGCGCACTACTCGATCAACACGACCGGCGGAACGACCGAGCTCCTCCGCAATGGCGACCTGCTCGCGAAGGGCGTCGAGGACTTCCAGGTCTCCTGGTTCTTCGATGTCGACGACGACGGGGTGATCGACCCGGGCGACGAGCGCGGAATCACGGCGGCGACTCAATACGATCCTGCCAGCATCATCCACACCAACGATGTGTTGAAGGAGATCCGCTACTCGATCGTCGTGCGCACTCGCGCGACCGACGTCGACTTCAGTGGCGGCGCGTTCCTCAACTTCGAGAACCGCGTCGCGGTCGTCGGGAACGACAACTTCCGCCGCCGCGTGATCGCCGGGCGCGTTCGGCCGCGCAACATGGGCCAGACGGGGAGCATCTGATGAAGACGAACGAAACGAAGCTCGCACCGACGGGTCGCCACAAGCGGGAGGAGGGCGTCGCTCTGATGCTCGCGATCCTGCTGCTGGTCGCGGTCTCGGCGGTGGCGCTTTCGACGATGCAGACGGCCGCCAGCGATACGCAGGTCGCCGGATTCCAGAACCAGGAGGCGATCGCCTTCTACGCAGCGGAAGCCGGGGTCGCCGAAGCGCGCTCGGTGATCCGGAACATGGGCGAGCGGAGTCAGGTCCCGAGCTACCCCGCGGACTTCCCGGACTCGGCGAACCCGACCGAGCTCTCGCAATCCTCGGAGTTCGTGGGCGGGTATCAGCCGAAGTACTACGCGGATCCGAATCCCCCGATCGCCGCGCCGATCATGTACGTCGGAGAAGGCTCGCAGTGCACATCGGGCTGCAACATGACCCTCGGCGGACTCAAGTACAACCACACCAAGTGGCAGGTGAACGTCGTCGGCGAATCGCCGTCCGGCGACGAGAAGCGCCTGGAGGTCGTGGCGACGCGCCTGTTGGCGGTCGGCTACTAACGATCGTTCGACGAGATCGGAGGGAAATCGTGAGCGATACGAAGACGATGCGAGACGGATTCGCGGCGCAGCTGCTGGGCGCGCTGATCGCGGTCGGCCTGCTGTTCGGATGTGGGGGCGGCGCGCAGGACGACGCGCGGACCCCGTCGATGCTCGGTCAGGCGCCGGCATCGGAGGTCGACCTCGATGACGACCTCGACGATGACGAGCCGGTGCGCCCGGCGGAGAAGCGTTCGGCGCCGACCGCCGTGATCGCGCTCGTCGCGATCGACGCGTCCGAGGGGACGAAGCCCGGATCGATCCTCGAGGGCGTCGTCGAATCGACCGAGGACGACGAGGGCGATTTCGAGGTCCTCTACGAGTGGATCGTGAACGGTGAGGTCGTCGGCGAGGACGACGAGCTCGACACCTTCGCGCTCGTCCCGGGTGACGTCGTCGCTCTGAGCGCACGACTCGACTTCGACGATCGGACGTCCCGACCAGTGCGCTCTCAGCCCCTGTCGATCGGCCGTGGCAGCGCGCCGGAGATTCTGTCCCAGCCCGAAGGCGGGATCGAGAACGGGCGCTTCCGCTATCAGATGAGCGCGCGGAGCGACGAGCGCGGCGCCCGAATCGAATACGGCCTGATCGAGGGGCCGGATGGAATGACCGTCGACGCCGCGAGCGGCGTCGTCCACTGGCGCCCGACGACGGATCAGCGCGGCAAGTTCGCGATCGAGCTCGTCGCCCGAGACCAGTGGGGCACCGGGACCGGACAGGCGTTCGAGATCCACGTCGACGGTCCGGCAGCGCCGCCCGCCGCCGCGCGTTAGGTCCGCTCGTGCGGGCTCAGCCGAGCGCGTCGTCGACGGTGCGTGCGAGAGAACCCACGTAGCTCCCGCCGAAGAGACACACGTGCACGAGGAGCGGGTACGCCTGATAGAGGGCGACCCGCGCCTCCGCGGCGGGCATGAGCGGATGGGCTTCTTCGTAGGCCGCGAAGACCCGCGCGCCGAAGCCGCCGAAGAGACGCATCATCGCGAGGTCGACCTCGCGTGCGCCGCCGTACACCGCCGGGTCGATCAGGCACGGGGCGCCGTGCTCGTCGGTGATCGCGTTGCCCGCCCACAGGTCGCCGTGGAGTCGCGCGGGGGGCTCGTCGCCTCCGACGCGCTCCGGTAGGCGCTCGATCAGTCGGTCGATGCGGCCGGAGAGCTCTGCTGGGAGCGTGCCCGCGTCCCGCGCGCGCCGTGCCAGGGGTCGCAGCCTGCGTTCGCCGTAGAAGTGCGCCCAGTCCTCGTCGGGGTCGTTGCGCTGCGGGAGCCGCCCGATCCAGTTGGGGGTCTCGAAGCCGAACGTCGACGGGCCCTCGGCGTGGAGTCGGGCCAGGCCGCGGCCGAGGACCTCGTCGTGGTCCGGCGCCTTGGGTGCAGACTCGATCCACTCGAGTGCGAGCCAGTCGTCCCCGTTCGCGACGGGCCGCGCCACCCGAATCGCGTCTGCTTCGGCGAGCCAGGCCAGGCCGCGAGCCTCTGCGACCGCGATCGGCGGCGTGTCATCCGGAGCGGCCTCCAGGCGCGCATAGTGCTTCACGAAGACCCGGCGCCCGTCGTCGAGCTCGACGAGGAAGCTGTCGGCGATGTCGCCGCCCGTGACCGGGGTGGCCGAGGCGAGCCGCGAACCGGTCGCGCGTGCGAGCGCGTCCGCCCAGGGCGGCGGCGTCAAGCGAGGCGCCCCTCGTCGCGCAGGTGTTCGATCAGACCCCGGCAGGCGGCCTCGCACAGGTCGAGGACGTGCTCGAAGCCCGCGTCGCCGCCGTAGTATGGGTCCGGGACGTCGGAGCCGCTGGGCGCGGCGGAGTCGAAGTCGCGCAGCAACGAGAGCTGTCCGGCGAAGTCGGCGGCGCCGGGCAGGGCGCGAAGGTTCGCGAGGTTCTCCGCGTCCATCGCCAGAACGAAGTCGAATGCCTCGAAATCGTCGTCGACGAACCGGCGGGCGCGGCTCTCGAGAGCGACGCCCCGGGTCTTCGCAGCCTGCCGCGAGCGGCGATCGGCGCGCTCGCCCACGTGATAGGCGGCCGTTCCGGCGGAGTCGACGACCACGTGGTCCGTGAGGTCCTGCGCCTCGACCAGCTGGCGCATCACGCCTTCGGCGGTCGGGGACCGGCAAATGTTCCCCAGGCAGACGAAGCACACACGAACCGGACGGCGAGCCATGAATTCCTCTCGGGGTTAGACCCTAGCAGTGCTGCTCGACGGTTGACCCGATCGGGGGACGCACCGGATGGGACGATAGACACATCGAATTCGTCCGATTTCGCGGCCCGCCGCGTCCAAGATCGGGATCTCGAAACGCGCATGATCGATCTCAGCTTCGCCATCGCTGCGACCACCTTGTCGTTGATCGGCCTGTCCTCGTGGCGGGTCGGCACGACGCCGATCGGTCGCGCGTACCTGACGTTCGTGGTGACCGCAGGTCTGTGGGCGCTCATGCGGCTCGCCACCGCGCAAACGGTTCTCGGGGGTGATGTCGCCGAGAGCCTCTCGCTCGCGTTCGCGCTGGTGGCGGCGATCAGCGTCGGACGGCTCGCCAGCCTCGCCGTCAGCGATTCCGGGCGGATTCCCGGCGCGCTCGAGGCGGTGGTCTGGCTGTCCGGCTTCTGTGTCTGGCTCGTGGACGATCGCGCGCTGAACTCGCTCTTCGCGAGCCTGATGTTCGCGTCTGCGAGCATCCGTCTGCTCGGGCTCCCGCGACGCAGCTGGGACGGGTTCGGCACGGCCTTGTGGTCCGTGACCGGCTCGATGATGTTCGTCGCGTTCCTGCGGCTGCTGTGGATGCTCGGCGCACCGGAAGAACTTGCGGGGGCCGCGATCCCCGTCGCCACGAGCGCCGCCGGCATCGCACTGCTCTACGGACTGCCGCGTCTCGGTCTGCTCTCCGCCGATCGCGTTCAGCACGGCCGGGTGATCCAGGCGATGAACGATGGCGTGCTCGTCGTCGACCTCAACGGGCGCCTCGTCGACTTCAACGAAGCGGCGGGCGAGATCCTGGAGCTCGACGATCGCGCGCGCGAGGTGAAGCCCCTCGAGACCGCCCTCGCGCATCACCCGGATCTGGTCGAACTCTTCAGCGGTGCGATCGACGGGCGCAGCATCTATTCGCCGGAGTCGATGCGCCGGCGCGGCGAGAACCGCACGTTCGACCTCCAGCTCTCCGCGCTCTACGACGCCGCCGGCGCGATCGAGAGTCGCGTGCTCGTGCTGCGCGACATCTCCGATCGGATCGAGATCGAGGACGAGAACCGCCGTCAGGCCAAACACGTCCGGCTCGTGCACGAGGTGTCCGCTGCGGTGCACGAGGCCGAGTCGATCGACGCGGGCCTCGAGGCGGCGCTGGCGCTCGTGGCCCGGATGATGGACGTGCCCCTCGGCCAGTTCCTGCGCTCGGTGCGATCGGAAGAGGGCAGTCGGCTCACGGCCTCCGGCATCGTGTATTGCGGAATCGAGCTCGACCGCGACGACGCGACCAGCGACGATGTGCCTTCCGACTGGCTCGGGGACGGCACCTCCAGCCCCGGCGCGTTCGCGTCCGCCGACATGCAGGCCTTCGACCCGCGCGGCGTGACCTGGTGGCGGGACCTGGGCTTCTCGTCGGTGTTCTCGGTGCCCGTCCTGATCGGGTCTCGTCTCTACGGCATGTACGAGTTCTTCGATCTCGAGTCCGGGGAGGTCGAGGAGTCGACCACCGAGCTGCTCGACCGCGTCGGTGAACTCGTCGGACGCGCGATCGAGCGCAAGCTCGCGGAGGAGAAGATCCGTCGGCTCGCCTTTCGGGACGACCTGACCGGTTTGCCCAACCGTCAGCGCTTCCACCACCTGCTGCGAGGGGCGGTCTCCCTCGCCGCCCGCTCCGACCGGCGCATGGCGCTCCTCTTCCTGGACCTCGACGGCTTCAAGAAGGTGAACGACACCCTCGGCCACGAGATCGGCGATCGCCTACTGGCCGAAGTCGCGACGCGATTCTCGAGCGTCGTGCGCGTGAGCGACCACATCGGTCGCCAGGGCGACGACGTGCTCCAGCCCGCCGTGTCCCGCCTCGGCGGCGACGAGTTCACCGTCCTGCTCACCGAGATCAAGGAGCCTGGCGATGCCGCGCTCGTCGCGGAGCGCCTCCTCCAGACCCTCGAGGCCCCCGTCGTGCTCGCCGGCAAGGAGGTGTTCATGGGCACCTCGATCGGCATCTCCGTCTACCCGGACGACGGCGACGACGCGGAGACGCTGCTGCGCAACGCCGACGCCGCGATGTACTTCGCGAAGGGGCGCGGGCGGAACGGCTACCAGTTCTACTCGGAAGAGATGAACAGCTCGCAGGCGGCGCAGATCGAGATCGAAGGTCGGCTGCGGGGCGCGCTCGAGCGCGACGAGTTCCAGCTCTTCTATCAACCGATTCTGGATGGTCGGTCGGGGGAGATCGTCGCGGCGGAGGCCCTGCTGCGTTGGATCGATGGCGAGCGCGGCTTCATCCCGCCTGACGAGTTCGTCCCCGTCGCCGAGGAGACGGGCCTGATCGTGCCGATCGGCCAGTGGGTCTTCCTGACCGCGTGCGAGCAGGCACAGCGCTGGAAGCGAGAGCTCGGTCGCTCGATCCGGATCGGTGTGAACGTCTCGGGACATCAGATCCGGGAGCCGGGCATGCTCGAGATGGTCCGCTCGGCGATCGAGGAGACCGGCGTCGATCCTCGCCATGTGGAGCTCGAGCTGACCGAGTCGACGATCATGCAGGACGACGCGGTGACCGTGCGCGTCCTCCGGGAGCTTCGTGAGATGGGGATGGGCCTGGCGCTCGACGACTTCGGCACTGGCTACTCGTCGCTCTCGTACCTGCGCCGCTTCACGATCGACCGCGTGAAGATCGATCGATCCTTCGTGAGCGAGCTGCCCGACAACCCCGACGACGCGGCGCTCACGAGCGCGATCATCGCGATGGCCCACGGCCTGCGCCTGAACGTCGTCGCCGAGGGGGTCGAGACGACGCGGCAGGCCCTCTTCCTGAGCACGCGAGGCTGCGACGAGGTGCAGGGCTATCTCTTCGGCCGTCCCTCTCCTCCCGACGAGTTCTTCGAGCGGCTCCAGGCCCGGCCGGTGCGCATCGACGACGACGCCAAGGACGACTCCTGGGAGATCTAGGCGACGTAGGCTGATCGATCGCGGCCAGGTCGGTAGACTGCGCTGCCGTGTCGACTCTCCCCGAACGCCTCGAACTCGTCCGCCCCGACGACTGGCACCTGCACCTCCGCGATGGCGCGATGCTGCGCCAGGTCGTGCCGGCGACGGCCCGCGTCTTCGCGCGCGCGATCGTGATGCCGAACCTCGACCCGCCGGTGGCGAACACCGCGGACGCCGAGGCGTACGCGGAACGCATTCGTGCGGTGGCGCCCGAGGGCGTGGCCTTCACACCGTTGATGACGCTCTACCTGACCGAGGAGACGACCGCGGACGAGGTCGCGCGCGCGGCGGAGTCGGCCGACGTCTTCGGCGTGAAGCTCTATCCGAAGGGCGCCACGACGAACTCGGCCCGGGGCGTCGACGGCCTCGATGCGCTCGCGCCGGTGCTCGATGCGATGGCGTCGCACGACCTGCCGCTGCTCGTCCACGGAGAGTCGACGGCGCCGGGGGACGACGTCTTCGACCGCGAGCGGATCTTCCTCGAAGGCACGCTCGCGCCGCTGGTCGACCGCCACCCGGACCTGCGCATCGTCTTCGAGCACATCACCACCGCAGAAGCCGCCGCCTTCGTGCGCGAGGCGCCGGCCCGGGTCGGCGCGACGATCACGCCCCAACACCTGCTGCTGAATCGGAACGCGATCTTCGAGGGCGGTCTGCGCCCCCATCACTATTGCTTGCCCGTGCTCAAGCGTGAGCGCGATCGCGCGTCGCTCGTCGCCGCCGCGACCTCCGGTGATCCGAGCTTCTTCCTCGGGACCGACAGCGCGCCCCATGCCCGGCACACGAAGGAGGCGGCGTGCGGCTGCGCAGGGATCTACAGCGCCCCCGTCGCGATCGAGTCCTACGCGGAGGCCTTCGCCGAAGCGGACGCCCTCGATCGTCTCGAGGGCTTCGCGAGTCACCACGGGCCGGACTTCTACGGGCTGCCGCGGAACGTCGAGCGGATCGCCCTGGTGCGCAAGGAATGGCGGGGCCCCGAGCAGGAGAACGCAGGCGAGCACGAGGTCGAAGTGTTTCGCGCGGGTCTTGCGTTCCGCTACCGCTTCGACGGCATCCTGGCTTAGGCGCGGTCCCCGAGCGTCTTGGCCATCGCGCGATGGTCGATGCCCGCTTCTTCGAAGACGGGCCCCGTCGCTTCGTATCCCAGGCGCTCGTAGAATCCGAGTACCGCGACCTGCGCGTTCAGCGCGACGCGCGGGCAGCCCCGTTCGCGCGCGCGCGATTCGAGGGCGTCCATGAGCGCGCGACCGATGCCGGAATCGCGCTCGTCTGCACAGACCGCGACACGCTCGGCCTTCGCCTGGCCCTCGACCACGCGGAGTCGGGCGGTTCCGACCGGCCGCCCGTCGTCGACACGCAGCGCCAGGAAGTGCTCGGCGAGCTCGTCGAGGCCGTCCCACTCGAGCGCTTCGGACACGCGTTGCTCGTCGACGAACACGCGGTGCCGCAGATCGCGAATCGCGCGCATCGTGTCGCCGTGGCGGTCTTCGTCCGCCAGGCTTTCGGGCACGTGCTCGAGGCGGAGCCGGGTCACTCGCGCGTCGCCAGCCCCGAGAGCATCTGGTCGCGGAACGCCTCCGACAGGGGATCGCGCCCGAGCCAGATGCCGAAGTAGTCGGCGGCGAAGTCGGCGCCTTCGATCGTGCCGAGCGGCTCGCCGTTGTAGCTGAGGGTGGTGCCGCGACCCGGGGTGTAGGTCAGGCGATAGCGATCACCCGGCTTCACGTCGCGATAGAGCCGGTGGAGCCGATCGAGTCGACTGCGCAGCGCCTCGATCCGCTCGGGCGGATGCGTGCGCGCGAGCAGCTCGTCGGCGGCTTCGCCGAAGAAGCGGCCTTCGATGTCCCAGAAGTAGTAGAGCTCGAGGGCCTTCGGGATGTCGTCGAGGGTCTGCGTCGAGCGCGACCCGGGCGGCAGGTAGAGCCCGCCCACGTAGCCCCGGAAGAGCACCCGGTAGCGGAGGAGGCCGAGGCCGAAGAGCGGGAGCGCTTCCTCGCCGCTGTCGACCGTGTCGGGAAAGGGCACGTCCTCGATCTCGGCGGCCAGGCTGGCCACGGGGACCATCAAGAACAGCGCCAGCGCGAGGACGCCGGTGCGGAGCGGGGCGGCACGGGATCGGAAGAACGACAAGTCGGGATCCTCTCCAAGCGCGTGGGGACCAGCGGCGCAGGATAGCCGCCGGGCCGAGGCCAGAAACGCGAACGCCCCGGCGTCTGGAAGACGTCGGGGCGTTTGGCGTGGACGATCGATGGATCAGTTGCTCAGACTGCCGGCTCGGTGCTCAATCGGGCCGGACTCGCTCGTCCTTGGCTTTCTGGCTCGTGACCAGCCCCCTCTCACCGAGGCTGATCCGGGATGCGCGAAATGGAGAACCCTTCCATCGCTCACGGGAGACTGTGATCACCCGCTGTATCCACTCGTCTTCTAGTGCACGGCGCGTGCCAACCAGGACGAGAGGCGAGAAAGTGCTTTGGATTCCAGGGTTTACGGCCGAATCGCGGGTCCGTAGCTGCCCAGCCACCGCAGAGCCGAGTGGAGCATTCTGCGCCAGTCGGGCGTTTCCGACCGGTCACTGAACGCGCAACTATCTGACAGGCATAGGGTTTCAGAGTCCGAGAGCACGCTCGGTGCGTTTTGCTCCACTGGTGCGAATCGCACCACTTCCTCGGGAGCCCTCGACGACCTCAGCGCCGTTTCGCAGCACTCGCCCTGCGTGATAGGCTGCGCGCGACTCGGACGCCCTCAGGTGGGCAGGAGGGGAGTCATGTCGGCCGCAGACGCGGCAACACCGCCCGGCCCCCGGCGTAGGCGCCGGATCGCCATCGTGGTTTTCGGGCTCGGGGCCTTGCTCCTCGGGCTCGGTGGCAGCGTCTTGCTCCGGCTCGCCGGGCCGTCCGAAGCCCATCGACCGATCGCCGACGTCTCCTCGGAGCGGCTGCTCTCGCTCGGCCCGGTGGTGGGCTTCGCGAGCGGCTTCGAGACGCATGCCTGGGTCGGGCTGCCCTATGCACTGCCGCCGACCGGCGCGCTGCGTTGGCGTGCACCCCGACCGGCGGCCGCCTGGGCCGAGACCCGTGACGCGCTCGAGTTCGGCCGGCCCTGCGTGCAGCCGGGCTCGCCGGTGGCCGGTGTCCCCGCCGAGACCGACGATGGACTCGCGGGCGACGAAGACTGTCTCACGCTGAACGTCTGGGCACCGCGCTTCGAACCCGACGACGTACCGACCGGCGACGCGCGGCTGCCAGTCATGGTCTGGATCCACGGCGGAGGCAACACGCGGGGTTGGCCGGGTGCCGCGATGTACGACGGCGCGCGGCTTTCGGGCTCCGAAGACGTCGTGGTGGTGTCGATCGCCTATCGCCTCGGCCCCTTCGGCTGGTTCTCCCATCCTGCGCTTCGCGCTGAATCCGAAGACGCCCTCGAAGCGAGCGGCAACTTCGGCACCCTCGATCAGATCGCGGCCCTTCGCTGGGTCCAGACGAACATCGAGGAGTTCGGGGGCGACCCCGGCAACGTGACGATCTTCGGCGAGAGCGCCGGCGGAACGAACGTTTACGCGCTCCTGCTCGCCGAAGCGGCGGAGGGACTCTTCCACCGAGCGCTTCCGCAGAGCGGCAGCACCCGCAGCTATTCGGTCGCCGAAGCCGAACATCTACGGGACGATCCGGAACCGGGGCACGCCTACAGCAGCGCCCGGGTGGTCGCGCAGCTCTTCGTCGACGCCGGCGCCGTGCCCGACGCGGCCGCGGCCCGCGACTACGCCGACGGTCTGCCGCCCGAGGACCTGCTCGCGTTCCTGCGCGCACGCGATGCGCGGGAGGTGATGCTCGCCTACCGCGACGAGGAGGGGGGACTGCGCCTCCGCATGCCGAAGCCGATCCGGGACGGGTCGCTCTTGCCGAAGGAAGATTGGCTCGAGGCGCTGTCGGTCGGTCGTTTTCACCACGTACCGGTCCTCGCCGGAGCGACCCGCGACGAATGGAAGCTCTTCCTGGCCCTGGATCCGGACCACGTCCATCGCCGCTTCGGGCTCCTCTTTCGCATCCGCGACCGCGATGACTACGAACGACGCGCTCGGCTGCTCTCCGATCGACGCATCGTGCAGGGCGTGAACGCGCCCCTCGGCGCGATGCGGCGAGCCGGACACGAAGCACTCTTCGCGTATCGCTTCGACTACGACGGGCTGCCGACGATCCTCGGCCAGGACCTCGCCGTCCTGCTCGGGGCGGGGCACGGCCTCGAACTCCCGCTCCTCTTCGGCACCTACGACGTGGGCAGTCCGGTGATGTCGCGCGCGCTCTATCGCGACGAGGCCCGGGGCGTTCAGGACGCGTTGGGCGATCGCCTCCGCGCCTACTGGGCGGCCTTCGCTCGCGACGGCCGGCCGGGGCGGGGAACGCGCGGCGACCTCCCCGAATGGCAGCCCTGGTCGGCGGGCGAGGGCGACGTCGGCGGGCGTTGGTTGCTCCTCGACGACGAGGGGAGCGGGGGGCCGCGGATGGCTGCCACTCGCCTCGATCGCGAGGCGATCGCGTCGCGACTCGCGGGGGATCCGCTGATCGCGCTCGACGAGCGATGTGCGCTCTACGCCGACGTGTTCGATGAGTCGACGGGCTGGCGCCGCGCCGGCACAGCGGCTCGCCTCGAGCCCGTCGGTTGCAGCGCCCTCGCCGGTCGTCCGTGAAGCCCGGAATCGGTCGCCGACGCGGGGAATTGGCCTAGACTCCCGCGCCCCGAACGCCGCGCGAGGTCGCGGTCGATCGAAACCGGTGCGTCACCCAGGGCGGGGACGCCTCTCGACCGGCGCGGACGCGCCCGGAGCGGACATGGCAAGCGACGCCGAAGCCGAGATCCTCGAGCGACTCTACGAGGTCGTGTGTGCGCGCCGCGACGAGCGGCCGGAGGGCTCCTACGTCGTGCAGTTGCTCGACGGCGGCTGGGACGCGATCGGGGCCAAGCTTCGCGAAGAGGCGCGAGAAGTCATCGAAGCGGGGCGACGCGAGAGCGACGAAGCCCTCGCCCATGAAGCCGCGGACCTGCTCTTCCATCTCTGGGTCGGCCTCGCCGCGCGAGGGGTCGCTCCGGCGACGATCTTCGCGGAGCTCGGTCGTCGCTTCGGGATCGGCGGACTCGATGAGAAGGCCGCGCGCGGCACGGCGCTCGACGCAGAGGAAGTGGAGCGATGATTCCCGACGAACGACTCCGGATCGCGGTCCCTTCGAAGGGACGTCTGCGGGACGCCGCGCTCGAGACCCTCGAACGGGCCGGCCTGCGGTTCCGCGTCTCCGGCCGCCGCCTCTTCTCGGTCTGCTCCGACACGGGCATCCGCATCATCTTCACGAACACCGCCGACATTCCGGTCCTCGTCGCGGAGGGCGTGGTCGATCTCGGCATCACGGGCAGCGACCAGGTCCTCGAGAAGCGGGTCGATGTCGTCGAGCACCGCCGGCTCGGCTTCGGACGCTGCCGCCTCTCGGTCGCCGTGCACAAGGATGCGCCCTACTCGAGCTCCGCCGAGCTCGCGGGAAGGGTCGTCGGCGCGAAATTCGTGAATCTCGCGCGGGATCACTTCGCCGCGATCGGGGCGGAGAACGTGCGCGTCGTCGAGATCCAGGGGGCCGTCGAGGTGATGGTCCTCCTCGGTCTCGTCGACGGCATCGTCGAGATCGTCGAGACCGGCAACAGCCTGGTCGAGAACGACCTCGTCGAGCTCGAGAAGGTGCTCGACGCGGAGGCGGTGCTGATCGGCGGCGCGTCGCCGCGGGATACCGATCTCCGCGACCAGCTGCTCCGCCGGATCGACGGTGTGTTGGCCGCGTCGCGCTACACGCTGCTCGAGTACAACTGCCCGGCGGACCGGATCGAGGAAGCCAGCGCCATCACGCCCGGCTTCTCGTCGCCGACGATCACGCCTCTCCAGGACGAGGCCTGGCTCTCGGTCAAGGTCCTGGTTGAGAAGGCCACGACCCAGCGCGTGATCGACGCGCTCGAGGGCATCGGTTGCGTCGCCGTTCTCGAGACGGAGCTGCGGCACGCGCGACTCTGATCCGCCGGGTGCTGACGGGACGGAGGTCACGGCGCGTTTCGGTTCGAAACGCGACCGTTCGGCGGCCGTTTCATCCCGGTGTCGGGCGATTGCCTGCGGCCGACTTCGGATCACGTCGGCGCTCGTCCGGTCGATCTCCGAGTGGGTCGTTCCACGCGGCACTCCGGAGATCTCAAGGGTTCACCCCGGGTGAAACCCCGAGCAGCTCCAAGAAAGTTCGCCTGCGTCCGGAATTCTCCGTCAGGCATCTCGCGCAATCGCCGATGAGAACGGCAACACCGGGGGGAGCCTCCCTCTCGGCTGGAGACCGGACATGCCGCGCGTACTGCTGATCGATGACAGTCCCGATTTCCGCGCCTGGGCGCGTTGCACATTGGAACGCGAAGGTCTCGAAGTGATCGAGGCGCGCGACGCGCTCGCCGGATTGCAGCGGGCCGTCGAAGACGCGCCGGACTGCGTCCTCGTCTCCGACACGCTCGCAGGCCTCGACGGCTTCGACGTCACGCAACGTATCGCCAGTGAGGTCGCGACCTCGGAGCTGCCGCTCCTGGTCTGTTGCGACCACGCCGATCCCGAGCTGCGCCGGGATGCCAAGGAGGCCGGCGCGCAAGGACTCCTGCCGCGCACGTATCGCGAGGCCGACTTCGTCGGACCGATTCGCGACGCGCTCTGGAGCGCGGGCGCCCGCTGGATCGCCGAGACGCGTTAGGCGGACGACGGTGACGGCGCGCGCGCCAGCCAGAATGCGCTGCCGATGACCAGGGCGCCCCCGACGATCGACCACCCGTCCGGTCGTTCCCCGAAGACGAGCGCGCCCAGAACCGCGGCGAACACGACCTGCAGGTAGGACAGCGCCGTCCCGTGCGCGGCCGGCAGGACGGCGAGGCCGCGGGTGAGGCTGACCTGGCCGATCTGCGTCGCGATCCCGATCCCCAGCAGGAGCAACCACTCACTGCCGCGGGGCATCACGAAGTCCGGCCACATGGTCGGCAGCGCCGCGGGCAGGGTGACGAGCGGGAAGTAGAAGACGATCACCAGCGGGTCCTCTCCCTGGCGGGAGAGCTTGCGGACCACGACGTAGGCGCCTGCGCTGAAGGCCGCGCCGCCGATCGCGACCGCGACCCAGAAGGGATCGAGGCTCGCTGCGGCGCTGCCGAACACGAAGGCCGGCTTCGCGACGCAGACGACACCCGTCAGGCTGGCGACGGTCGCGAGCGCGACCCGGGGCGAGACCGTTTCCTTGAGGAAGACGCCCGCCAGGAGCGCGGTGATCGGCGGGTGCAGGTATTGGAGCACCGTCGCCTCCGCGAGGGGCAGGTGCGTCACCGCGCCGTAGACGCACGAGAGTCCCGCGAAGCCGAGCAGGCCGCGTAGCCAGAGCCAGCGCCGATCCTCGCCCCAGGGCGAGACCCGGGCGCTTCGCAGCAGGGACCAGCTGAGCACGAGGCTCACGATCGCGCGGGCGACGACGAGCTCCTGGCTGGGCAAGCGCTCGCCAGCGAGCTTCACGAGCGCGGTCATCGCGCTGAACGCGAGCGCCGACAGGACCATCATCATCGCGCCGCGCTGCATCGATCTCCCGTTCGCCCGACCGCGTCCGGGTCCGGGCGGCCCATCTTGTCGCAGATGCGAAGCGTTCGCTCGGGCGCCGGGTCGGGCTGACGGATAGACTGCCTCCGGAGTCGAAACCATGCCCGATCTCTCGCCCAGCATCCGCCACCTGCGCGACCTCGTCGCGATTCCTTCGGTCAATCCGATGGGGCGCGACGACATTCCGGCGGAGATCGTGGGGGAGCACGCGGTCGCCGAGCATCTCGCGGAGAAGCTGCGCCGACTCGGTCTCGACGCCGTGCTGATGGGGGAGGGCGGACGCACGAGCGTCGTCGCCGAAGCGGTGGCGGGGGGCGATGCCGAGACCCTGCTGGTCGCGAGCCACATCGACACCGTCCCGGTCGACGGAATGGAGATCGATCCCTTCGATCCGGTCATCGAGGCCGGGCGCTTGCTAGGTCGCGGCTCCTGCGACACGAAGGCCGGCATGGCGGCGCTGCTCGAAGCCCTGGAGCGGGTGCTCGAACGCGGCACGCTCCGACGCAGCGTGATCGTGGTCGGGGAGGCCGACGAAGAGCTCGGCAGCCTGGGCGTGCAGGACGTGCTCGACCACCTGGGCGACCGCCGGCCGGACTGGGTGCTCGCAACCGAGCCGACGGACCTGCAACTGATCAATGCGCACAAGGGCGTGGTCCATGCGCGGCTCTGCGCGAAGGGGCGCGCCTGCCACAGCTCGGACCCGACCCAGGGCCGCAATGCGATCCTCCTGCTGGCCCGCGCGATCCTGGCGATCGAAGAGAGCGCGGCCGTCTTCACGACCCGACCGCACCCGCAGCTCGGTCCGGCCACGCTCTCCGTCGGCGTCGTCCGCGGCGGTCAGGCACCGAACATCGTGCCCGACGAAGCGCGGGTCTGGATCGATCGCCGGACGCTGCCCGACGAGACCGCGGAGAGCGTTCAGCAGCAGGTCGCGGCCGCCCTCGAGGACGCCGGCCTCGCCGGCGACGTGGTCGTGGAGTCCTGCACGGAAGAGAAGCCGCCGCTCGAGACCGACGCCGACGACGTGGCGGCGCGGCGGACCGCGGCGGCCCTCGAGGCGGAGGGGCTCTCCGCGGGGCCGACCCACGTGGCCTTCGGCACCGACGCAGGCGTCTTCGGGCGTGCGGGCCTGCCAGGCATCGTGCTCGGTCCCGGCTCGATCGACGTCGCCCACACGTCGCGGGAGTTCGTGCCCATCGACGAGGTCGAGACGATGGTGCGCATCTTCGAGCGGCTGCTGGAGACGCCGGGCGCCTGAGGCCGCGCGGGGTCCGCCATCTAGAGCGCCTCAAGCGCCTCCGTCGCGAGGCCGATGAGGGGGCACCGGCCTCGTCCGGAGGAGGACCGCCCATGTCGCCCCGTGTCGTCCGCGTCTCGCATCTCTGGCTGTGTCTCGTTCTCGGCGCGTTCGTCGCCGGCTGCGCGAGCGGTCCGCCGCCCACTTTGACGGAGCTCGGATGGACGGCCCTCGAGACGGGCGACTGGCGCGCGGCCAAGCAGCATTTCGGCGAGGCGCTCCGGGTAGATTCGCGGAACGCCTCTGCGTGGCACGGCCAGGCCGAGGCGCAGCTCTCGGGGCGAGATCCCGAGGCGGCGCTGCGCAGTCTGGGTTCGTTGTCGAAGGTCGACTCCGCGCGCTTCCAGGGCGAGGCGCGGCCGACCTACGCGAACGCCCTCGAAGCCGCGACGAAGCAGCGCCTCGAGCACGCGCAGCCGGAGGCCGCGCTCGCCGCGGTCCGCGCGCTCGCGAAGCTCGACCCCGATCGGCGTGGACTCTCGCGCCTGCTCGGTGCGGCGCTCCTCGCCGAGGCCGACCACAAGCGGCTGCGCGGACATCCGAAGGCGGCCCTCGGGCTCTACAAGGAAGCCTGCCGGGTCGCGCCCGCGGAGCTCGAGGCCTGGGTCGGTGCGGTCGAGATTCTTCTCGAGCGGAAGAAGGGACGCGAGGCGATGCGTCTGCTCGAGGCGGCGCGCAAGAGTCATCCGACCGCGGGCATCATCCGGACGCTCGCGCGTCAGGCGATGAAGTACCGCAAGAGGTAGGCGACGCTCCGCCTAGCGCTGCGTGACCCGCACGGGGATCCAACGCTGCACGATCGGCTCGATCAATCCCTCGCGTCGCCAATGGGCGAGGGTCGCGTCGAGCACCGCGCGCAGCTGGTCGTCCTCGCGCCGCACGGCCCAGGCGAGCTCTTCCTCCGTGAGCGGCCGATAGAGACCGTGGAGGTCCGGGTGGTCGAGACTGCCCGCGAGCTGCCAGACCGTCGGCGCGTCGTGCACGAAGAAGTCGATGCGCTCGGCACGCAGGCTGCGCAGTCCGGCCTCGACCGAGTCGAAGGCGAAGCTCTGGGCGAAGGGCAGGGCCTCCGCGACGTAGCGCTCGCCGGTCGTCTCGCGCTCGTAGCCGACGCGGGCGCCGACGCGGCGGATCGTGCCGCGGCGGCCGAAGCGGGCGATGTCGCGCTTCCGGATCAGCGCGAGCTGCCCGACCTCCATGTAGGGGGACGTGAAACGCACGCGCTCCGCGCGCTCGGGGGTGATCGACAGCCCGCTCATCACGACGTCGACCTCTCCGGCTTCGAGGGCGTCGAGCAGATCCGGAAAGGGAATGCGCACGAATTCGATCGGTCTGCGCAGGGCGTGGCCGGTGCGCCGTGCGAGGTCCGCCTCGATCCCGACGATCGTTCCGTCGTGCTCGAAGATGACCGGCGGATAGTCCGGGGACACGCCGACCCGGAGCGGAGGGCCGTCGTAGGCAGCGAATTCGCCCGTCGCGCAGCCACCGAGGAGGACCGCGACAGCGCCCAGCGCGATCAGAAGCGCCTGGACGGGGGACCCGGATCCGCCCCTCTGGAATCGAGCACCGCCCCTCACACGCCCCTCCATTCGCGTTCGAGCAAGCTACTGCCTTGCACCCCCAACCGCCAATTTCTACTTTGCGCGCGGAAACTTGGGGGGATTCGATGACCGAGGGCAAGCCCGAAGCCGTTCTGCGCAGCAGCTACCGCGTGCCGGACTACCTGATCGACACCGTCGACCTCGCCTTCGATCTCGGCGAGGACGAGACGACGGTCGAGGCGCGGCTTTTCATGCGGCGTCGGGGGGATGTGCCGCCAGGCGAGACGCCTCCGCTCGTCCTCGACGGCGAGTCGCTCGATCTGAGGGAGATCGCGATCGACGGGGAGCCGCTCGTCGATTCCGCGTACCAGATCGAGGGGGATCGCCTCACGATCCATTCGCCGCCGGCGCGCTTCGAGCTGCGCACGCTCGTGTCGATTCACCCTGAGACGAACACTGCGCTTTCGGGGCTCTACAAGTCGAGCGGGAACTTCTGCACCCAGTGCGAGGCGATGGGGTTCCGTCGCATCACGTATTTCCTCGATCGGCCGGACGTGATGGCGCGCTACACGGTGTCGATCGAAGCCGAACGCGC
>Ga0114932_10000826_pt1 | contig 36510 bp, 30 predicted proteins | sample 2SBtaG_2_FD_87286 | JGI IMG/M metagenome (GOLD analysis project Ga0114932, IMG submission 87286) | Deep subsurface microbial communities from Kolumbo volcano to uncover new lineages of life (NeLLi) - 2SBTROV12_ACTIVE470 metaG | ecosystem: Environmental > Aquatic > Marine > Volcanic ...
AAGAATATGTATGAAGAAGTCTCTCCTATCTTCTCTGATTGGTATAAAGAGAACTGGAATTACGACTCTAAGCAACAAATGATCACAGAAGTTCAGAACGTGAAACTATCTGATATCAAGCAGTTCTACAATGAAACGTTAGCGAATCCAAAAGCGTCTCGTATCAACGTACAACTGCGTGGTGCAAACTACCAAAACAAGCCGTTTGCTGAAATTAAAGGTCAAAAGAAGATCACTGACATCGCCGAACTTTCTGGCAAGGTCAGCTACCAACTTTAAAGAGTAATACCAATCCTCTTAATTAAGTGATCTATTTTGAGGCAAGGAAAAAGGGGCGATAGCAAGGCGAAAATTTTGCTATTTAGTTGTTCTAAATAAGAAATTTTTAACGAAGCTAGCGTCCGTTTTAGTCCCTCAAAATGATTGAGTATTATTGAGGATTGGTATAAATGTAAGCCCATCAGGGCTTGCTCCTACTCATATGCCCCCAAGGGTTAACCTAACGGTTAACCCTTTTTTATCTAAATTTAATGCTGTTTTTTGTTCTTTGTGAAAGATTGTAAATATTAACAGGGAGTTAAAGGCATGGTTACAAGTATGGTCTAGACTGAATATTGAAACAACATGGAGATAATAAAATGATAAAAGCAGCCAAAGCACACATGCAAGAAAACCTCAGCGTAGACATGAACCCGATGCTAGACATTGTTTTCATCTTATTGATTTTTTTTATTGTAACCGCCAGCTTTAACAAAGAAGCTGTATTAGACATAGAACGAAATAACTCGCCGACATTATCAGTCACACCTAAAGTGACCCCACAGTTCATTATAGATGCAAGCAACAAGGTGTATCTAAATAATCGTCCAGTTGATATAGACGCTATAAACGTAAATATCGCCAAACTCGCGGCAAATGCAGACATCACTGCAATCAGCGTTAGAGCCCATGAAAATAGTCAGCACAACACGCTAGTCGCCGTTTTAAATGCGATTAAAGAACAGACTTCAGCGCCAGTTGCACTGGGCGATGTATTAGCAAACTAGCCAAAAGCTCATAATCAAAACATAGGGGGCTATACTGCCTCCTAACTCAGTGCTTTTCTAAAAAGCTACTTCTCTCTCACCGGCTTTTACCGCATCTAATATTCGAATCACATGTTTGAGCTTCATAGCTTTAGGCACTGAATAAGAGTCGTTTGCCTCGCGCAATGCTTGTTTCGCTATCTTAAAAAAATCTTTTTCTAAAAGACCATCAAGAGACTTTTCTATCTGAAGTTCATCAGACAATTGATCGATACGCTTAATAAAGTTATGCGCTAACTGCTGTTTAGGCTGTTCTGAGTCACAACCTAAAATAGCGCTTTCAATTTCGGCTAATTGTTTTAAACAATGTGGTTTATTGAATCTCAATACTCTCGGTAGTACCACTGCATTAGCTAAACCGTGTGGCGTATTATAATGCGCACTGAGCTGATGGGAAATGGCATGCACATAACCCAAACCTTGTTTACTAAACGCATAACCCGCCATAAATGAAGCCAGCGCAACCATCTCACGCGCTTCTAAATCCAAGCCGCTTTTATAAGCGCGAGGTAAATACTCAAGTAGTAAACGAATCGCGGTTAAGGCATCACTTTGTGCATCATTAAAATGTACCCGCGCAATATAAGCTTCAATGGCATGAGTCAGTGCGTCCATGCCGGTATAAGCGGTGATCGCCGGCGGTAGTGAAGCGAGTAAATCAGTATCAAGTCCTGCCGCGAGTGGCACAAAATCTGGGTCTAAGAAAAACGCTTTTTGATGGGATATTGGGTCGGAGATCACTGCGGCAACAGTTACTTCAGAGCCCGTACCAGAGGTAGTCGGCACAGCAAACAAAGGCAGTGGCTTGTTCCTTACCCGCATCATACCAATGAGTTTTTTAGGCTTGTTGCCATTAGTCAGCGTCGCCGCAACCACTTTGGCAATATCAATCGCAGAGCCTCCACCTACGACAAATATGCCGTCGGCCTTGATGCTCTGAGCTAGAGTCACACTGTTTTCGACTTCTAGCATAGTCGGATTAGGCACAACTTCGTCAAAAATTGTAAACTGACATTTGGCATCTTTTAGCAACTGCGTCAATGCAGACAGATTATCGTTTTGCGTCATAAAGCTATCGGCAATGATCAGTGGGCGACGTACACCACTACTCACCATGAGCTTAGCCAGTTTGAGCATTGCGCCATTACCCGTTATCAAGGTAGGTTTGTTAGCAGGAAAAGCTCCCACTAAAAACTTAATCCCCCATTTATTTATTGCAGCACGCATAGCTGAACTCCCTTGTAAAAAATATGGTATCAAATAGGTTAATTACTCAACAATAAACTAGCTAAGCCAGAGTCTCAAGCCATGCTATACTCTCGCAAATCAATTTTAGTAATTCAAAGAGCCTGACCTTGACGCAACAGCTATTTTCTCAAACATCCCTTTCTCACGATTTGTTAGACAACCTAGAATCATTGGGTTATCAGCACATGACTGACATTCAAGCACAAACACTGCCATTAATTTTAGCAGGCAAAGATGTAATTGGTCAGGGCAAAACAGGTTCAGGTAAAACGGCCGCATTTTCTTTAGGTTTATTGCATAACCTGAACGTAAAACGTTTTCGTGTGCAAGCGCTGGTCGTATGCCCGACGCGTGAATTAGCTGACCAAGTTGCTATTGAAATCCGCAAACTTGCCCGTGCTATTCACAATATCAAAGTACTCACTCTATGCGGCGGTGCACCGATGGGCCCACAAATTGGTTCTCTTGAACATGGCGCGCATATTGTTGTTGGCACACCTGGTCGAATTGAGGAGCATTTACGCAAAGGCCGTTTAGACTTAAGTGAAGTAAATACCTTCGTGCTTGATGAAGCCGACCGCATGCTAGAAATGGGCTTTGAAGACGCTATCGAATGCATTATTGAACTCTGCCCAGCAAAACGTCAGAACTTACTATTTAGTGCAACATTCCCGCCTAAAATTGAGCAACTGGCTAAGCATGTAATGACTGCACCTGAAAAAGTGACGGTCGAAGCTAGCCATGATCATAGCAACATCACACAATATTTCTACGAAGTAGACAACAATGATGTGCGCTTAGAGGCTGTGCAAAAATTATTACTTGAGTTTCAACCAAACTCAGCAGTGATATTCGCTAACACCAAAGCTGAGTGCCAAGCGGTATGTGGTGAGTTACAACAATTTGGGTTTGATAGTGCCGCCCTTCATGGCGACCTAGAACAAAAAGACCGTGACCGTACTTTAGTCCGCTTTGCTAACAAGAGCTTAACCATTTTAGTGGCCACGGATGTTGCAGCGCGCGGTATTGATGTTGACCATGTTGAAATGGTGATCAACTACCATATTGCTCACGATCCTGAAGTACACGTGCACCGCGTTGGCCGTACTGGTCGCGCGGGTAACACTGGCACTGCATGTTCACTGATGAGCTACAAAGAGTCTCATAAAGTAAATGCCTTAGAAGATTATTTAGATATCACCATTGAGCCAAGTGATCTGCCTAGTGATGCCGTGTTTAACAATCCGATTACCCGTGCACCTATGGTGACACTACAGATTGATGGCGGCAAAAAAGCCAAGCTGCGCCCTGGTGATATTTTAGGTGCCTTAACGGCGAATAATGCATTAAAAGGCAGTCAAATCGGTAAAATTAAAGTGACGGCCATGGCCTCTTTTGTTGCTGTTGAACGTAAAGTTGCGGTAAAAGCATTAAGCGTGATCGGTGAAGGTAAAATGAAAGGCCGTAACTTCAGAGTGCGTAAAATCAATCGCTAATATAAGCATATAAAAACAACCAAACAGCTACGATATGCACAATAATCGTAGCTGTTCTATTTAATCTTCACTTACACCTTCATTGAGCAAAACTCACATATAACTAAAAAGAATTAATTAGACCCAAAAGAAATATGGTATATTGTCACTCTTTTTTGAATAAGATTATAAACAGAGTGTTATGAATCAACTGACATTAGAAAACATCATCGCCAAACGTCATTGGCTGGGATTATTTGCCATTGCAGTCAGCATCATTGCTTGGACGGTAGAATTAATGGGTGCCGTATATATTTGTCCATATTGTCGAACACAACGCACTGTTATCGGTTTGCTTGGCATTATTGTGATTCTGCCATTTGTGCATCATTTTCTAACAAAATATCTCGCTTTAGTGCTGGGGTTCTTTGGTGCAGTAGTCGCTGCTAATCAGCATTTTATGGGCTGGAAGAAAATTTCAGCAGGTAAATTCTCTTTCAATGAGAACATTTTTATCGACCCTTTCTTGCTCTCAGGTGGCGCGCTATTTTTCATCATTGGCTTGACTGCACTTATTTTGCATACTCAAAAGCCAAGTAGCTAGCTATTTGCATTACATAATTTCTATCTGAGGCTTCCCAAGCTCTGAGAAGCCTTTTAACGGTGAGCTTGTTGATTTAGTAAGCGCCGGCACTATACATTAGTTCATAACTATGGCTGAAAATCTCTAATATGTTGCCAAACTGATCTTCCATATAAAACATACGATAAGGCTTTTCACCCGGATAATAGTAGCGCGGTTTTTCCATACGCTTTTACCACCCGCAGCCACGACTTTTTCAGCTAGTACTTCAACATTAGGATCCTGCACATAAAAGAGGAAGATCCCTGTCTTCCAATATTCAAAATTATCTTCTGGTTATTGCTGTGTATTAAACTCAAAAAGCCATATATTCAAATAACAATTATGCAATCACAACATAACTAGCGCACTACCATGAATGCTTTGTAACAAATATGGGCTTTTAATTTTAAATAGCTTCTCTTAATCTGGGCACAGATATACTCAAACTACATCAGCCTATGAAGTAGTTTGGTAAAAGTGAAGGAGACAAAATATGAAAGACTTGCAAAAACTCGTTGGTAGCCTCAACAAATCAGGTGCCCTAAGTGGCTTTCTAGGGGGGGTCGCCGGCGGTGGCTTAACCAGCTTAGTCAGCGGTAAGAAAAGTAAAAAAACCGGGAAAAAAGCCGTTAAATATGGTGCACTTGCTGCGGTAGGCGGTCTTGCTTGGAAAGCTTATAAAGAATATTCAGAGCAAAATAAAGCTGCACAACAGCAAGCCGATAGCCGCGCTTATGAAAACGCCATGAATAAACGTGGCCACAATCAAGCGCATGCTCACCAAGGTCGTACTTTTGACTTCACACCTGCTTATATGCCGGAGCAAAGCTTTGAACAAGTGGTGGAGGATGAGTCGGGCTCAGGCCAACTCATTATTATGCGTGCCATGATAGCCGCGGCTTATGCTGATGGTCATATTGATGAAACCGAGCGTCAGAAAATCTTTGCGCAAGTTGAAACCATGGAGTTGACTGTTAACGAAAAAGCCATGTTATTTGACGAGTTAAGAAAACCTATGACACTCTCAGAATTGGTGCAATCAGTGCCTGATGCACAAACAGGCATTGAAGTTTACGCCGCGAGTGTCAGCGCTATTGATCTAAACCAGTCTATCTCAGGGCAATATCTTAAGGCATTGGCCAATCAACTTTGTCTACCTAGAGAGCTGGTGCAGTCGATTCATCATCAGCTTACCGTACAAGCTTAACTTAAAGCTTGGTGATTCACTTATCATCAAGCAAACTGACCTATATTATAAGTTTGCCTTTAATAGCCTAGCTTCAAGCTCGGCTATATGATGATTGATCTGACCCCGACTACCTATGGCCAATTTGGGTTGGCTTAAGGCTCTTTCGTATACACTTATGGCTTTTTTATAATTTTGTTGTTTTGCATAAATAGAAGCCAAGCCTATATACGCTGACAATGTGCTGGGTTCACGCTTTAGAATTAATTCGAACAATGACACTGAAAGCTGCTGTTTATCTTCAAATAAAGCGTCATAGGCTAACGCTTCGAGCTGACTTTCAAGGTGCTGTTTAACCCCATACTTACCCTTTACTAGTTTTTGATGTACCAAAATCTTCTTCTCACCTTGTGCGGTGTTTGCAAGCGTAAGTGCAAAGTCAGAGAATATTGATTTCAAACCAAAATACATGCCCTGATTAACCACACTATTATGGTTTTCTCCTAAAAAGCGCTTAGCTGAAAACTTAAACCCATCAATAGACTGATTATTTAAATATAACTTCACTTGCTCATAAGGGTCTTCCATCAGTGGTCCCTCTTCTCCCACAGCAAAGAAAATCGATTTATCGCTTAATTTATTTAAAGGTATCGACTTTAAATGCCCCAGCCAAGCTTGATGATCCCACCAAAGGCTTGGACTAATCGCAATAAAAGCGTCAAATAGATCTGGTTGTTTAACTAAGCCATAAACCGCAAATAAGCCACCGAAAGAGTGACCTGCAAATACATCATAACCTGAAACCCGATAGTGCTTCTGAACATAAGGTTTAACTTCATCAGCAATAAAGTCTAAAAACGCCTCAGCGCCGCCGGGATCTTGATTTAGCAGCATTGCACCATCGATCGGGAGCACCTCAAAACTATCTTCGCGATAAGTGGGAGTAAGGTTATGAGTGCGGTTTTGATTACTTTCAATACCGACGATAATTAACTCAGGTATTAGACCCTGCGATGATAAAAACTCAACAGAAGCGATTGTATGTTGGAGATTTGCTCGACCATCAGTCATAAATAAAACAGGGTACTTTTGTTGAGACTCTGCATATTGTTTGGGTAAATGAAGATGTAGTCGTCTATTTTCTCCTAAAACCGAAGACTGCAGTTCAATAATATGCGTACTAGCTTGATTACTTTCACCAAAACCACCACATCCGAACAAACAAAAAACCAGCAAAACCAAACAAATATGTCTCACTTTTAACTCCCTTAAAATACCACAATATTTCTTAACGAATTTAATCAGTTATAACGCTGTGCTTCAAGCTAAGAACGCTTTGAATCGAACAAAAATAAAACAGTTTTTGAAATAAATATTTGCAGTTCAAGGTCTAGTAAAAAACATGACATGAACCCAAGTGTAACTATGAACAAACTCATTCAATTTTCAACTGTTTTAAGCTTTACCCTTTTAAATGCGTGTGGTGGTAGTTCAAGTTCTAATTCTACACCTGAAACAACAACGCCAACGACAACACCACCATCAAGCACAGCTCCAGCTGATACAGTGACTTACGAGCTCACTTTTACGCAAGAGTGGACAGCTGCTAACTTTGCCACCAACTACCCTAGTGGTACTCACTTCTCACCCCTTGTCGGGCTTACCCATAATTTAGAAGGGGGGATCTTCAAACGTGATGAAGTAGCCTCACCAGGTATTGTTTTAATGGCTGAAACGGGTGGAAAAAGTACATTAAAAAATGAAATCAGTGACATACAAAATGCAGGTCATTCTAATTATTTAATTGATGAGTTAGGGATCTCCAATGGCAGCCAAAGTGTGGCGTTCACTTTTGAAGCCAGCCAAGACTTCCCGCTTTTAAGTGTGGTTTCGATGATAGCACCGAGCCCTGATTGGTTTGTGGCCATTAACAGCTTATCTTTATTTAATGACAATGCGTGGGTTGAGAGCCAAACCATTGAATTAAAAGTCTATGATGCGGGCAGTGATAGCGGCCTGCGCTTTAGCTCTGGCAACCTAGCTACAGATCCAGCCGAGCCAATTACCTTACTTTCTAGCGAGCGTGACGATACAGATTTTGCTGAGGGTATCCATCATCAAACCGGTAAGCATATTGGTTACGTCGAAATTAAGTTAATGCAGTAACCTTTTCTGAGAGCTGTTTCACTTGTTGTCGGCTTAAACCTCAGGCTTAAGCCGTTATACCAATACTTTATTTAACACACTACGTAACCAACGGCTTTTGTCATCTTGAGTTTTCACTTCAGGCCAGATCATCGCAATATCAAAATCAGCAACTGCAATCGGCGGCTCTAACATCGAGAGCCCCCCTTGCTCGGTAGCCAAATCTGCCATTTTCTTCGGCACAATCGCAATCAAGGCGCGCCCTTTAAGCAAGGTTTGAATGGTTAAAAAGTTACGACTTGCTACTGTGACTTGTCGTGATAAACCATGCTCAGCCAAAGTTTTATCAATTTGTGTTGCCAGCTTACCGTCGGGGCTCACTAAAGCATGCTCAACCTGTGTAAATGACTGCAAACTTAATTGACCATCGGCTGAGAAAATAGATGGATCTAAAGCCGATAGATCAGCCAAACACACATGCTGTTCAGTGTATAAATGTTGACTGCTAAACCCATCAGCTAAAAGCGGTATACTACCGATAATGATGTCGAGCTTTTCTTGTTCAGAGATTTGCTCATAGTTACTGCGATTCACATTTATCAAGCTGAACTGAGCATGAGGGGCTTGCGCTCGAATAGCATCATAAATCGCTGGCGCAAATATCAATTCGGCATAATCGGTTAACCCTATTCGACACACACCTTGATAATGACTAGGTGAAAATGGCTCACTTTGCAAAATCTGTCCAGAAACGGTATCGAGCAACACGCTGATTTTAGGCGCTATCTGGTGGGCACGCTCGGTTGGGCACATTTGATGCCCTTTTCTTTCGAATAATACATCGCCTAAAAGCTGTCTTAATCGAGCAAGACTATGACTCATTGCCGATTGGCTCACACAGGCATGCTCTGCGGCAATACTGACGCTACGATGGCGATACAGATACGAAAATGCCACCAGCAGATTTAAATCAATATGTCGCCACTGCAATTCTTCTTTACCCATTTATTTCTCTAGCTCACTCCAGCCTAATAAATCCAGAATCATTCATAGTTAGCATAAATACTATTAATTTGAATCATGCTAAGTGAATTTTTACACTATGGGCATACTTATAACAACCTCGCATTTTGCGTCTTGCGTATGCTTTCTATTTTTAAAACTTTTTTCTGGCTTGGCTGGATAAGCTTTGGCGGGCCAGCCGCTCACATCGGCTACTTTAGAAAAACCTTTGTCGAGAAGATGAAGTGGCTTGATGATAATGAATATGCACAAATCGTTGCGCTCAGTCAGTTTTTACCCGGCCCGGGCTCTAGCCAAGTCGGCTTTGCACTGGGTTATAAACGCGGCGGGCTGTTAGGAGCCTGTGCGGCATTTTTAGGTTTTACCCTGCCATCCATTCTGATCATGATAGGTTTAGCCTTACTTTCAAGCCAAGTCATGGATACCAGTGCTTTTCAAAATGTAGTGCATGGCTTGAAGCTACTGGCCGTGGTGGTGGTTGCCGATGCCACGTGGGGTATGTATAAAAACTTCTGTAAGAATACACTATCGGTAAGCTTGTGCTTGCTCACAGCAATCGCGCTATTGGTAATGCCAAGCATCATAATGCAAATCGCCGTATTAGTTTTTGCAGCTATCGTAGGCACACTGTTTTTACAATCAGAAAAAAGCCACTCAAATGGCTCAAATTCAAGCCCTTTCAAGCCGAATCTCGTCCCGCTGATTTTGTTTATCGGTTTATTGCTAGGGTTACCATTTGCTGCGCACATCTCGCCAGAGTTAGGCTTATTTAATGATTTTTATCAGGCGGGCAGCTTGGTATTTGGCGGCGGCCATGTGGTGCTACCGCTACTGCAAAATATCGTCGGAGATCAACTCAGCCAAGATGCATTTTTAACCGGCTACGCGGCCGCACAAGCTGTGCCTGGGCCTATGTTCACCTTCGCAACTTACATTGGCTATGAGCTACTACCTAGCAACCCTATTGCAGGTGCACTCATTGCCACTGCGGCGGTGTTCCTTCCAGGCTTTTTATTATTATTAGCGGTATTAAAGAACTGGCAACAGCTGGCGCAAAAACCAAAGGTTGCGAGCGCTTTAGCAGGCGTTAACGCTGCTGTAGTAGGTCTACTTGCTGCGGCGCTATACCAACCTGTATTTATTAGTGCAGTACTAAAGCCACTTGATATTGCCTTAGTATTAGTGGGTTTTTACTTAATGAAACAGCTTAAACTGCCCATTATCTGGATGGTTGTTTTCTTTATGTTGGCGGGCTTTGCAACTGGCCTAGTTTGAGGTTAAGCTGAGATATCTTAAAAAAACGCGCTGATCATTTCAGCGCGTTTTTTCTCATTCTGGCTCTGACTTTATTCGAATGCCATGCCGCTGGGACAATCACAAATACCGCAATGAGTCCAAGCACCCAAGGATAATACTGGTTAATGAAAGATACATTCGTCAATTGCGCAGCGAGTTCGTTATTTGCTTGCTCAGCATACGCAATTGCGCCAATGGCACCGTTTACGGCAACTGCAAAACCACCACTCACAGCCCCTTGCCATGCCAATGAAGACAAAGAAGAAAATGCCTGATAGCCAATGGCTGAGGCGCCAAATGCCAAACCACCTATAGCCACCGTGCCTGTTGCTAATAATCCAATGCCTACAGCCCCCACACTTAAAATACCGAAAGAAATAATACCAACACTAATAGGTGCGACGGCAACGCCTCCCCATGCAAAGAGCAACCCATATGCTTTACTCCCACCAGCTATCCAACCAACGGCAGGGTTGTCGGTTTGCTCAGGCATTGCAAATTGCATATGGATCAGGGGCACGCCGAATAAACGAATAGGACTGATGTACTCTCTTTGCTTAGCATTGGGTTTATCTTGCTCTGCGCTAAAGGCATCAGGATTAAAAAGTCGCTCTTGTGCCCTTAATTGCTTCATAGCATTAAATGCGTGTTTCACTAACCAAAAATAAGCCGCTACAAACATAAACACGCTAAAATGCGCGACCAAGGTAATTTCATCTATGTAATTTTTCTGTGCAGAAGCGAGTGGCTTTAGTAGTAACAAAACCCCAACATACAGCGCGGCAATGAGCATAAATAAAAATACGCTTTTCTTCACTAAGCTTTTTTCTCGTTCTGTGCGAGATTGATCCAAACTGGCTCGCAAACCAAAATATGCACTCACAACCCCTGATGCTGAACCTAAGACGGCCATGATGCTGGCAAAGTTAAGCCCTGCGCCTGCTTTAAAAGCACCTAAACCTGCTGCTGCTTTGGCCGGTGGCGCAACCTCGCTGATCGCAGACATCACCGCAGAGGTAAAGGCCAGTCCCGGTTTTGAATGTTTAAGCGATACTTCAACCAGAGCAGTTACCGCCTCTTTCATCATCTTCCGACCTCGCGACAAGCGCTGCTTTACGGTGTCGACCGATAAATCCAGTTCGCTGGCGACACGTTCAACGGATTGCTGCTCTCGGTAAAATAAAATCAGCGGTGCACGGTAGGTATCATCTAGCTGTTCAAGCACTTGCCACATCAATGTTTGTTGCTGCGCTGAAATTGCGTTGGCTTCAAGTTCAGCGTTCTCAGCGCTAATGTGCTCGGCACTATCTAGCTGCTCACTGTGCTTTTCTGCATTTGAAGCCTGCTTGCGATAATGATGGCTTATCTTAAATTTAAGAATGCCACACAGCCAAGCCTTGAGTTTGTTTGGGTCGTGCAAAGTATCGAGCTTTCTCCACGCTTCAACAAATGCATCTTGCGCTAGGTCTTCACTGTATTTGATATCGCCCACGGCTGAATAGGCCAATGAACAAAGTAGTGTTTGGTAGCGCGATACTATTTCGCAAAAAGCACTTTTATTGCCGCCAAGCGCGCGCATCACCAAAGCCGCATCATTAAGTGTCTTATGTTTTTTTGCTGTATTAAACATGCCTCAAAGCCTGTTTTTATCTTCATAGTCTTATCAGTGCCAGCTCTTCAGAAAAGGTGACAACAAAAATTAAAAAATTTTTTGTGATTTATTTTGTCACCTTTTCAAATCGACCGGCACTTATTGATTAAACCAAGCAAAAACGCCGCAGGCTTTTTGCAATCGACAATCAACATAGAGCACACTAACATGACATTAAAACACTTTATAGAAGTCGTAAAACTTACCCTACTAATTAGCTTTTCACATGCCACCTGGGCGGGAGAATCGCAAACGCTGGTTGATGATTTTAATTCAGCCTCACAAAACAATATGGGCTTTGAAAGGCTCTTTATTGACGACACCAGTGCCGGCGGTAAGACCAAAACCCATATAAGCGTCAACAATGGCCTACTTTCAGCCAAGGGCGATATCGTGCCGCCTCGAGGTCAGCCTGGTTGGGCAAGTTCGGTGCTGCCACTGAACGAATTTGGCAAACAGCTCGATGCCAGCCAATATCAGGGCATTGTGCTCAAAGTTAAAATCAACCAAGGCATGTTATCAGTATCAGCCAATAGCAGTGCGATTGATAACTTCGATTATCATGCACTCCCGGTCATGATCAAAGCGGATGGGCAATTTCATACCGTCAAACTGCCTTTCAAAAACATGAAACGCGCATGGTCGGCACAAACGCCTTTAGATCCTAAAACCCTTAATAGCTTAAGCATTGTGGCGTTTAGCCTACAACAAGCCAAATTCGATTATCAAATTGATGAAATTGGCTTTTATTAATAATGCAATTAATAAGGCCCGAATGCAGGCCTCTCCCTTCACTTTGAGAGACATAACAATGACGACCACAACCCGATTGCACTATTTAGACGCAGTTCGTGCGTACGCTTTATTACTGGGCATTGTCTATCATGCCAGTCTATCGTTTCTACCCATCTTCATCGGCTGGGCAGTGATGGATATCTCAACCAGTGACTGGGTGTCGGTGTTTGTGTTCATTAGCCATGCGTTTCGTCTAGAGGTTTTCTTTTTAATTGCCGGCTTTTTCTCTTGTATGACACTACAAAAAGTCGGCATAAAAGGTTTTTTAACATCACGATTTACACGAATTGTGCTGCCGTTTTTACTAGGCTGGATATTGCTTAGACCACTGCTGGTGTCAGGCTGGATAATGGGTGCTGAAAGTATGCAAGGTGAAGCGAATATAATCGCGGCTTTAGTGACAAGCTTTAGCGATTTTAAAGGCTTATCGATGAGTCTATTTGTCGGCACACATTTGTGGTTCTTGTACTACCTCACTCTAGCTACTTTTCTGACATTATTACTCTACTTACTCCAAACCAAGCTTTCTCAATTTACGCCTAAATTAGCTGGAAGAATGCACTTTATTCTTGTGCATACGCTTACCAGAAAAGGCTTGTACTTACTTGTTATTCCTCTGACTACTTGTTGTCTTTGGTATATGCAGCATTGGGGGGTCGATACCCCAGATAAAAGCCTAACACCACAATGGCCAGTGCTATGTTTATATAGCGGTTTCTTTTTATTTGGCTGGGTATTATTCAATCACCAGAAAACACTTGCAGATTTTACGAAGCTGAGCGCTTTAAAACTAGGTGTTTGGTTATGCAGCTGTATCGCCGCAGTCATGCTCTCTCGTTATCAGATGCAATATATGCACGAGTATTATCTACAAATCAAAGTCGCCTTTGTAGTGAGCTATGCTGTAATGATGTGGACTTCTTGTATGCTGTTTATTGGTTTATTCAAAGAATTTGCAAACAAACCAATTACATTCACACAAAAGCTCGCTGACACCTCTTATAGTTTGTATTTAGTGCATTTACCTCTGGTTGTTTGGCTACAGGTGGCTGTCGCTGAATTAACTATGCCAATGATACTTAAGTTATTCATTATATGTATATCGGCAATCGCTATATCACTATTGATCATTGAGAGTATTAAGCTTCTCAAAAACCTATTTATAAATAACTCTAAAAGTGAACCAGAAAAAAAAGTACATGCCATCAATAAAAATTGATTTTAAGCTTTCATTTCATACAAGAAAGCAATAACATTGAATGATAACTATTTGCAACTAATGCGTATTAATATGTTCAGAGAACTGTCCTCGAGGAACTGCCCTTGTTGTAATAAATCATTGAGTATGTCGCAAAGGCTTCCGTTATTAAATCGAGAACCTTTAACTTGTATTTATTGCGCCAAGCCACTCAAACCAAAATTTAGTGTGATGTTATTTAATATATTTTGGCTGTGCATGAGTGCATCTTGGCTTATCAAAACACATACTGAATTGAACTACTTTTGGGCATGTTCCGTGTCATTATTATTTGCTAGCACAGTATTACCCGTTTTGGATCTGCTCTTCCCACTAGAAGAAGAGCAATATTGAACTTAGTAAGCAGAGCTCAGGATAAGTAAACAACACCCTAGTATTAACCCCAGAGCAGTAAGAAGATAATTACTACTGAGGCAGCACTTGCTGTCATACATATCATGTTAAACAGTTTATTTAGCGATTTTTGTTTTACATAATCACCTGCAATTTGCCAACCAGCTAGCACACTGTTAAAAGCAAACAATATAATGCAAATAGAGGTGGTTACTTTAAACCATGAACTATAAAACAAGTTAGAAACCGCTGTGAAACTACTCAAATCTACAGAAAGCAATAAACAAACTAAGAGTGTGCTATATGCAACAATGCAAGCATTACCTATACGCTGAAAAACCCACTGTTTTGAACCTGACTTAAATATGTTTATCATAACCAGATCCACCATATAGCCAATATGCTAAGTAAAACACCAACTACAATTGCTGCCAATGAGATCACCTTGCCACTTTTTAGTTCTTCGCAGTATCCAAAATCTTGAATAATATGCTTTATAGTTCCCATACAGTAATAACCAAGTGCTGTCAGAAACCCCCAAACAACAAATTTTGCAATAAAATAATTCTCTAGAATTGAGCTTACTTCATCAAAGTTAGTTTCAGACTTTAATGCAAAGTAACTAATGACAATAGCTACTAACATCGCAACCCAAACAATTACTCCGCTCACTCTATGCAAAATAGATGCATACGCTGTAGCTGGTAAAGCAATTGTATTTATGGCCAGATTCATTGGCCTTTCTTTTTTCATATTTATGTACCAAAAGATAAATGAACTCACCAAATGCTAACGCAAACCATTTTTATTTACAATTTTAAGGTGTATATTTAATTTTTTAATAAAAAGTAAACTCTTAAACTGTTCAATTCGTAAACAAATGTGTGTTAAAAATTAAGGTAGGTTAGTTATGCAAGCAAATGAATTGAAACGTGGTGAGTGGGTTGAGTACAACAATCACCCTGTAGAAGTGGTCGCTATTGATCCTCATAAACAACAAGCAACGGTATGGGATGAGCAAACCTCAACGCATCAAACATTGAACATTTCAGAATTGAATGCAGATCCACAATGTCACTGTGACTCCCACCAGTATTACTAATTTCCCATTAGTCAGCATCGACATAGGAATTGCTTTGCTGGCTGTTTTTTCATAACCAGTGGTAAGACAAACAATAAGCAAAAGCCTAAAGTTGGTTCAAAAAATAATCCAAAGTATCTTTGCAAGTATTTTCGCAGAAATTGATGCATTTTTAGATAACAGGCTTAATAGGTAGTGATTACGTTCCTGACTCAATCACCTCGCCCATACACCTATTAATTGCTAACTTTTATCGAAGCAGTGTTAATAAACAGAAAATGAAAACTTTAGAGGTCAAAGGAGTAAGCAGTAACTTACTCCTCTAGTTTTTATCGGAAAAATACTTCAACTTCACCTTTTGATTTAATCAGCATTGGCTGACCGAAACGATCTAATGCCTTAGGTGCCGCAGTTTTGATCCACCCTTCACTGATACAATACTCTTCTACGTCGTTACGCTCTTTGCCCTTAAAGCGCACACCAATATCGTGCTGTAGGATCTCTTCATTGTAGAACTTGCTACGAGGATTAATTGAAAGGTGATCTGGAATTGCTGGTAAATCTGTCTTATCTGTCATAATTTTTTCTTAAATACAGTGTGAAAACTGTGCGTATTGTAGGTAATTGCTCATAAGCTCTCAACCAACTTATCACTAAATAATTAATCTTCCACTAAGGTATCTAATTTATAGAAAAAATCACAAAATACGGCTGACATGTCTTCGGTTCTTTCATTAACCTCTAAAACACGCTCTCTAGCCTTACTAAGCAAAGCAATTAACTCAGATTCTTGTTGCTGATTTAACCCAAAGCCTATGCTGGCCTCTTCAACATCATATAGTAAATCTTCAATGAGGTCTTGAATTGATTGAGTATAAGCCTTATGTGTTTCTTCTATATTAGATAAGTCTTTATGAGCAATTTCGCTTAGCTCTTTGATCCCTTTATTTCTTTGCTGCATCATTTTGATATTAGTTTCAAGAGATGACAATCTTGCATCTGCCCCTCTTACTATTAAAGCCAAAATATCATTGAAGCGGCCGTACTTTTCAGAATCACCGCAGGGCATATTTTTAACTAACAATGAACACCGCTCACTATTAAAAAAACTTCTTTTATCTATATTAATTACGGTTTTAGAACTTCTTGCCCGAGTTAATAGTTCATTTTCTAGCGGATTAACTAATTCTGAACTGCTGTAATTTTTAAAACTATTCAATATCCCTACTTGAGTCGATACCTCTAAACCTAATTGCTTGGCTGAGCTAATGACTTCATCGGCTAAGGTAGTTATTGTTTTGCAAAGATAACTCTTCTCGATAAATTCAAGCGCAACACCCAACTCACTACAACTAGTAATCGCTGTCATTGTAACTTCTTCTGCGTTTTGACAACTCTCTTTCAATGAAGCGATTTCATCTTTTAAGTTCATTAACCTGTCTATGCGAAACTTTAACTCATCTGCATCAAAGGGTTTAGTAATGTAGTCATCTCCACCAACGCGAAATCCTTGTAAGATATCTTCAGTCGAATTTTTAGCAGAAACAAATAACACAGGCGTGTGACAATTGAGCTGACTTCGTAACTGTTCGCATACCTCATAACCATTTACTTCTGGCATAACCACGTCTAATAAAATGGCGTCGTACTCTGCTTGAGATAACAGCTCTAGTCCTTGCTTCCCCCCTAGAGCTGAAGTGATATCATAATGCAGACCCAGCATTGAGTTCACAATGTCATGGTTTACATCATCGTCATCAATCACAAGCACTTTACTCTGCATACCTAGCTCCTAAGCCTATTTAATTAATCTCGATACTTTTCAGAAATAGAAAAAAATTCATTTTCAATTTCAAGAAGTAAATCAATAAGCAGAGGATCAAAATGCTTCCCTTTGCCTTTTTTGATAATTTCAATAGCTTGCTCATGAGACATTGCTTGTTTGTAAACACGCGTAGAAATAAGCGCATCATAAACATCAGCAATAGCCATTAACCTGGCACTTAATGGGATCTTCTCGCCACTAATTCCATTAGGATAGCCGCTGCCATCCCATTTTTCATGGTGGTTTAGAGCGATCTCTTTCGCAACTTCTAGAAAATCATGCGCTGTGCCAGCTTTTTGCTCAGCCTGATTTATGGCGCTATAGCCCAAAACTGAATGGTTTTTCATAACTTCAAACTCATTCTCAGTCAATTTACCTGGTTTGAGCAAAATACTGTCTGGGATACCAACTTTACCAATGTCATGTAAAGGCGCTGATTTATAAAAAATATCGATCCGCTCAGCCGTGAGCTCTTTTTCATATTTAGGCTGTTTTGATAGTTCTTCTGCAAGACGCTTTACATACAGTTGCGTACGTTTGATATGAAACCCTGTATCTTCATCTCTCGTTTCAGCTAAACTCGCCATTGCTTGAATTGTCACATCCTGCAACTCAGACATTTGCGCGGCGCGCTTTTGCACTTCTTCTTCAAGATACAAGTTTTTACTTTTAAGAAAATCTTTTGAACGTTTATTTAAAAGATGCGTTTTTAGTCTTGCCATCAAAATTGGCGGGCTAATAGGCTTTGAAATATAATCTGATGCGCCGAGTGAAAAGCCTTTTTTTTCATCTTCAACCGAAGACTTGGCAGTGAGAAATATCACTGGGATCTCTTTACTTTTAGGGTTGCGCTTTAACTCAGTGATGACTTCGTAACCATCCATCTTAGGCATCACCACATCTAATAAAATAATATCTATCTCGTGACGCTCTAGAATTGCCAGCGCGACCGAGCCACTTTTTGCAGCCAGTACTCTGTATTCATCACCAATGACCTCACTAATAAAAGATAAGTTTTCACTGACATCATCAACCACTAGAACGGTTGCATTCTCCATAGGTTAGAGCTGTTTATTTTTTAAACATAAAAATAAATATAGGTCTATCCTGTAATTTACAGCAAATAAATTTATTGAATAATGCTTAACTTAAGAACCACATTCATCATTACATTTACAATAATGCTATTTTCAGGGCTTGGTATGGGATTAACGACCTACACCTCCCAAAGTAAATTATCCGAGATCACTTTATTAAAAGAGCAGCTTTTTAAGCTTAACAACCTTGCTAATGAGTTGAAAACCAGCTCAGATAAACTCTCACAATTTGCTCGAAGCTACGCAAATACCAGAAATAAGCGATGGTTAGATTTATTTGATTATGTTTTGCTTCTACGTCAAGGCAAAGTGCCCCTACCTTCTGAATACACTCTCGACTACTGGGATAAACTATCAGCTCCTAATATGCCTCTCCCCCAAATAGACCAAAGTATCAAAGGAAAAAGTATTATAGAGCGGCTGGAAAATACAGGGATCCAACCAATAGAACTTGCAAGATTACGTAATGCTTTAGCTCAATCTGATGCCCTTGTGAATCTTGAAAATCGCGCTTTTAATGCAATGAAAGGCTTGAAACAAGATGAATTTGGTAATTGGAATATTATAGGTGATCCCGATTTCGTATTAGCAAGGCAAATATTATTTAGTGATGATTATTTTGCCGCTAAAGCCAATATCATGACAGAAATTGAGCAAGCCTATCATAGTGTTGAAAGTCGCCTTAATAACCAAATGCATCAGTTAAAAGAAGATTATGAAGTTGTTCACTTTGCCAACACGGTGCTGATTATCTTACTCGTGAGTAATATTCTAATTTCCTTCTATTTACTATGGAGTTTATACATCAAGCCAGTAGCCACAATTCAAAAGCAAGTGGTGCAAAATGTTAAAGAAAAAAACCTCAATTTTAAGCTTAATGAATCTGTCAGAGGCGAGCTTTCTGTATTCACTAAATCTATGAATTTCTTATTAGAGAACATCTCTGAGCAGTTACACTTTAATACCATAATGAAAGACTTTGGGATGGCTTTAAGGGGAAAGAAAGACCCCAAAGCATTGGGCGAAGAGCTACTACAGTTTTTAGAAAAACGATTACCCATCCCCTTGATGGGCCTTTATGTCATCGAAAATAGCAGTGTACTTTCTAGGGTAGCTGGAACAGGCTACTGTGCCTCGGCCCCTAAAAAATATAATAATAGGGACTGTATTCACTTTCATGTCGTCGAGACAAAAAAACCTTACAGGCTGCGTTTCGGTGAGCATCAATACTCGATTGATTTGAATGGCGAACGCCTTGAGATAAACGAGATGCATTACTTCCCTCTTTTAGTTGGACAACAAAGCATCGGCTTATTAGAGCTTGGCTGCTTAGAAAGCATTAACAGTTCTGACTATAAATGGGTTAAGTCTGTCATTCATGATTTGGCCATTAGTTTACAATTGACACAAAACATTGAGCTGCAAGCTAAGGCTGAGAAACGTGTCTGTGAACAACTAGAGCTGAATAAGAAGATTCTAGACGCCATACCTAACCCAATGTACTACAAAGATAAAAAGGGTCGTTTTTTAGGTGTCAATAGCTCTTTTCATCGCTATTTTGGTACTTTTGATGCAGATGTGCTTGCTGCTATGCCCTCTGATATCTTTTCTCCAAATGTTGCATGTATTTTTGAAGAATCCCATCAACGTTTAATTTCTAACAACAGCAATCATAACTTTGAAATTATGATTGATGATGAACAAGGCCACTCTAGAAGCTTCGTAGTATACGAGGCCAGTTTTACCGATGTTAATAATATTGCTGATGGCGGCGTTGGGTTATTACTTGACGTAACCGAACGCAAACAAATGGAGCAAGAGTTAATAGAAGCAAAGATCAAAGCTGATGAAATGAGTTCTGCAAAAGGAGAGTTTTTGGCAAATATGAGCCATGAAATCCGTACACCCATGAATGCGATTATCGGCATGAGCCACTTAGCTTTAAAAACAGAACTCACCAAACAGCAATACAACTACATTAATAAAATAGACCTGGCTGCAAAAAACTTACTGGGTATCATCAATGATGTTTTAGATTTTTCTAAAATAGAATCCGGAAAATTGTCTCTAGAAGAAGTGCCTTTTTCACTTCAAGAAGTGTTAGACAATGTTGTTGCTATCAACATTATTAAAATACAAGAAAAAGACCTTGAATTGCTCATTGATATTGAACCTGACACACCGCTTAATCTAATTGGTGATCCTCTTCGTTTAGGACAAATTCTTATTAACCTTGTCGGTAATGCGATTAAATTTACCGAAAAAGGCGAAATAAAAATAACTGTTAACTCTAAGAAAAATGAGCAAAATGTTGAACTAGACTTTGCTGTGCAAGACAGCGGTATAGGTATGACGCCTGAGCAACAAAAAAGGCTATTTCAAGCGTTCTCTCAAGCTGATGGTTCAATTACCAGAAAGTATGGTGGCACTGGACTTGGTTTAAGTATTTCGAAGCATTTAGTAGAGCTTATGCAGGGAGAAATCACTGTTTCTAGCAGCCCAAATAAAGGCTCACAATTTGACTTTAATATAATATGTGAGATTCAAGGCGACAAATCTTCAACAGTCACCTGCCCAGCAAGTAACTTAGAAGGAAAACAAGCTTTAGTTGTAGATGATAATGAAAGCGCGAGAGATATTTTATCGAACATCTTAAACGTTATGAAATTTGAAGTTCAAACTGCAGTCAGTGGCTTAGAAGCTATTGAGTTATTAGAAACTAAAAGTTTCGATGTCTTATTTATCGACTGGAAAATGCCACAATTAGACGGTATTCAAACCATTGAAAAGATCAGAGCTCGCCTCAATGACAATTCACCAAAATGCATTTTGGTCACAGCACATGGTAATGAAGTGCATTTAGAGCAATCTTTGCAAAAACAAGTCGACGCTCTCATGCTAAAACCAGTTGATGCTTCTCAAGTAAATAATGTGCTTTCTGAGTGCTTTAACCCTCAAAAACCAAACTATAAAAAACCTTCTCAAATACAATGTGAAAAAATACGGTTTAATCAAGAGCGTATTTTATTAGTTGAAGACAATGAAACTAATCAAGAGGTCGCTTCTGAAATGCTGCAACAGTCAAACCTAAAAGTCATAGTAGCTGGTAATGGGCAGATAGCTTTAGACTTGCTCTCAGAACACACTTTTGATTTGGTGTTAATGGATATGCAGATGCCTGTGATGGACGGGCTTACTGCGACAAGAGAAATTCGCAAAATAGAGCAATTTCGAACACTCCCCATCGTTGCAATGACTGCAAATGCGATGCAAGAGGATATAGATAAATGCTCTAATGCTGGCATGAATGCGCATATTGCTAAGCCCATTAACTTTCAAATAATGATAAATACCATTCAAGCTCATTTAAGTGCAGAACTCCCCCCCCCCTCAGTAATAACTGAAAAGACGCTGACCGACAATCCTGAAGAGCCTAGTAATGCTAAGTTTCAATTTGAAGGGCTAGACAGTCGACAAGGTATTGCACGTTTAGGAGGAAATGAAGAGGTATATTGGAAAATCTTGAAAAAGTTCATTAATAAGCAAATTGAAGAAACTATTAATTTAAACCAAGCACTCTTGTTAGGAGATACAGAATGCGCCCACCGTTTAGCTCACTCATTGAAAGGCTCAGCAGCAAATTTAGGCGCCCACTTTCTTGAGCAACGCGCTTTAGAAATCGAACAAGCAGTGCGTGACAATCAAGCAGTTAATAGTGACCAAGTCAGTGAGTTAACTGTATATTTAAGAGCGCTTCACGAAGCGCTGATATTAAAAGAAAGTAATCAAAATGAAAGTCAAAGAACAGGAATTGAGCTAATAACTTTAGATAGAACGGTTTTGGTTGAGCGCTTCAATACATTGAACAAAACATTGCAGGCTTATGATGCAAGCTCTAAGAGTCACCTAAAGTCAATTATCGAACTCAATATGTTAAGAAAAGAACAGTTATCGTCTATTGAAGCACATATTGATAATTTTGACTTCGAACAGGCGATTGAATCTCTTAATACTTTAAGACAGTCAATTAACTGCTAGCTTAAATTTATAAAACCGATAATAACAATAGAAGGAATATCTATGCCAACAATGCTAACCAGCATAGGTTTGCCTGTCGCGCTGATCTTAATTATGATTGGTGTCGGAATGAACCTGAACCGAGATGACTTCACTCGAATTTTTAAGCAGCCAAAGGGCTTTTTAATTGGTGCAGGCTGCCAAATGTTCTTGCTACCATTAGTCGCGATTGTCATTATTGCTTTAACTGGTTTATCGGGCGAGTTAGCGATTGGCTTATTTATTTTATCTTTATGCCCTGGTGGCACAACATCAAACCTATATAGCTATTTAGCAAAAGGCGATGTTGGTTTATCAGTTTCACTCACCGCGGTAATTGGCTTTGTCACCCCATTTACTATCCCGTTTTTGGCCACTTGGGCTATCGCATTTTATGGTGAACACGCTCAAAATTTTCAATTACCTATTGTAAGCACTTGGTTCAAACTTCTGGCTGTGACTGTATTTCCGGTTTTGATAGGTATGGCAATACGCGCTAAATGGCCTATATTTGCCAATCGTGCACAAAATTACGTAAGTTGGTTTTCTATCGCTGTGTTAACTCTGGTAATTTTAAGTATTTGCATGAAGTTAGGTGATAAACTCATTGAGTTTATCACTCTTGCTGGACCTGCCGCCGTTTTACTAAATATCATGACTATGTCGTTAGGCTACTTGATTGGCCAAAAACTATTACATAACGATGCACAGTCTCGCACCATTACGCTTGAAGTAGGCCTACAAAACGGCACCCTCACTTTGCTGATCACCAGTAGCATTTTAGAGAGCACGACGATGTCGATTGCACCGAGTATATATGGCTTATTTATGTTTATCTCTGCAGGTTTATTTACTTATTTTGTCACCAAAAAGGCTGCCTAATTAGATGCTAACGCACAATGAGCCACTGCACATTGTGCGTATAAACGCTAAGAATGCACTTCGCTTTTCACCGGCTCGGCAAAGTCTGGTCTTGGTAATTTTTCTAGTACATAGTAAAGACCCATTACCACAATGCACATGGCTGAACACGCCACAAATAGCCAAAAACCACCGAATAAATCGAGAATAATACCGCCGCCAAGGGGCGCGAACGCAAAGCCAAAGTCGTAAAACGCTGACGCGCCAAAATAAGCTCCTCTCAGATTATCGGGTGCAATACGGTCTATATGTACGTTCATGGTCGGGAACAAAATCGCCTCTGCTAAGCTCAGCACTACGACCGCACCTATCCAGCCCCAGAAGAAACTCGGCGCATTAATTGCCATAAAAGCTTGCGAGCACATCAACAAGGCTAAGCCAATTTGAATACGATGCACCAGTTCAACTTTAGCCATGATCCGCAATAACAGAAACTGGCAAGTGATGATCACCATGGCATTGGTAAATATCAATGATGACACCAGCTCAAGTAACTTTGGTACATTCTCGCGAGTCAGGTATTGCACTAAAGAGCTGTCCATTTGTCCATAAATAAACAAACAGATGACATTGGCCAATATCAAACACTGAAGTAAGCGATCTTTGGCTAAAATAGCCAAGGTTTGCTTCATGCCTATACTTTCTTTTAAAGACACTTTGTCATCGAGCCCTGCTGAGAACTCACTTTCGCTACCGATATTGTGCTGTGATTTTTTATGATAGGTCTTTTCATGATAGGCAAAACCCCATACTAACAAACCTAACAAGAATGCGAATGCCACAGTCGTGATATAAAAACTCGACTGCAGACCTGTTAAACCCAACCAAACACCAGCAATTGGGCCAACCGCACAGCCTACATTAACGATAAAATACATACTCTGCATCGCCAGTTCACGAGTTTTACTATCGTCAATAATGTCACCGATGAGCGCAGAGGCCAGCGGTCGCCAGAGTGCCGTAGCAATAGAGCACAGAGTGATCACTATGGCAAACATAGTTACGGTTTCAGCCTCAGCTAGTAAAGAAAAAGACACGATATAAAGTACGCCTGTGGCATACATTACCGTTTGTCGACCCAGCTTGTCTGAAAGCGTACTACCAATAAAACTGACAAATACCGCTACTACGGCAGCCGTCGATAGAATTAACCCGACCTCAGTCGCGCTTAAGGCAAATTTATCGTAAAGAATGACCGCCAAAAATGGCCATACCATAAAGAAACTCCCCCGAGTAATGAAGGAGCCAAAAAGTAATATCCACATCAGTAAAGGGAAATCCTTCACCCGTGAGAATGATAGTTCACTGCTCATAACTGATTGTTCGCAAATAATAGTTAGCTTGACGCTGAAATTAACAAGAATGGTTTCGCTGGGATGCTCGAAGCTCTTATAATGACGTTAATAAAAGATTTGTCACTATAAAGTTAAAGACTTTTTTAGATTTAAAATGAAACCATAAAAGAATGCCTGCATACGTAGTGTTTTATACAGGCACTTTTATAAAAAGTTTCTTTATACTTGCGCTACTTTTTGCGGCCAAGGGTCTTCGAAGGTGCCGCCTTTTCGCCAAAAACTCAATTCTTCATCGGTTAAAAAACAATTTTTGAGTGCCTTAATAAAGTCCGCAGCCTCTTCTTTTTGCCCAATCACGGTTAAACGACAACGTCTGTCTCCAAATCGACTTTCTATTTTATCGACCTTATTTTTTAGAATGTCATAGTGTTCTTCCGTAAAGTTTTGACTGTCATCATTGAGTATCGGCGCACGCCAAAAACCAACGACTTCTAACCCTACACTGCCATTACTTTGGCTCCACAGTAATGACACATCATCGCGGGTCGGCAACCAAAAGAACCCCTTACTTCTAAATACCCCATGAGTCATGTGATTATGGCAGGTTTCCCACAAGCGCATAGGATGAAAAGGCCTATCATCACGTAAGACTTTTGCAATCAGCTTTTGATTTTTTTTGCCTGAGAGTGTTAGTGGCGTGTTGACCGATGCACGTAATTCATTTGCAAGTTGTGACACTAAATGGAAGTTATAATCTTCAAAGCTTTGAATATAATCCAAATCGACTTTGCCCCATTGTGCACTAGAAATAGCAGCATAAGGGTTGATGGGATGAATTGCTTGAGCGACAGCCTCAACCGCTTTATCAGTTAGCTTATCTGTTTTGGTCAAAAAGACATTATTAGAAAATAGAATTTGCTCAGCAAGAATGTTTTCGACCCCTCGCCTCTGTGCGCTCATATTATCTTGCCATCTCGGCATTAATTCTTTACCAAAATTATAGTCATCTTTTAGCCAAGTCGCATCAACTAGAGTGATCACGCCTCTAAGCTGAAAATCCTTATTGCCTTTGAAAAACTCGACCAAGGGTAAAGGGTGGCTGCTCCCCGATGTTTCAATAATTATCCATGGCGGTCTAGACTCATTTTTGAGTGTTTTTAAAGCTATTTTGAGCTCTTTGAGACCTTTGCTACTACTGATACTGTGACCACTAATGGTTGCAAAGTTGCCACTCTCATTACTGACTATTTCAGTATTCATGATAAGTACACCGTCAACGTCTAACTCACTCATATCATTAACAATCACACCCGGCACTTGTTGAGATTTATATGACTGGGATAGCAGATTGCGCAAAAGTGTGGTTTTTCCTGAGCCAAGAAAACCATGCAAAATTGTGACTGGAATAGACATGACAACTCACCTTAAAAATAAAGATACAATATAACATACCGAAGATTAATTAAGGTGAGAAAGTGAGTGCAAAGAAAGCTTTAATTAAATCAGGGCTTTTTGATTTTCTTCGGGTGCTTGCGGTTTGGATAACAAGTGGTGCAAATTGGGCACACTAAACCATGACAACTTCTTGCTTGGCAATGCTCGCGGGCATAGTAAATGATCTGCAAATGTAAGTCGTTCCAAGTCTCTTTAGGAAATAAACGCTTTAAGTCTTTTTCGGTTTGCTCAACGCTGCGACCATTCGTTAAACCCCAACGCTGCGCTAAACGATGAATATGAGTGTCGACTGGAAACGACGGAACACCGAATGCCTGTGCCATTACGACCCCTGCAGTTTTGTGACCCACGCCCGGCAGAGTTTCTAAAATAGCCATGTCTTGCGGTACCACACCGCCATGTTGCTCAACTAATATTTCAGACAGACGTTTAATTGCTTTCGACTTTTGCGGAGATAAACCACAAGGACGAATAATAGCTTGAATGTCTTCAACACTTTGTAATGCCATATCAAACGGATTATAAGCTAACTCCCATAATGCCGGCGTCACTTGGTTTACACGCTCATCGGTACATTGCGCCGACAGTAACACCGCCACCAGCAAGGTGTATGGGTCTTTATGATCTAAAGGAATTGGCGGGTTTGGATAGCGCTTTTGCAGTTCAGCCAAAATATAATCAACACGTTCTTGTTTTAATAGGTTTTTTACTTCCACCATTTGCTCTTTTTGTTGACACAACAAGAGCACAGTATAAACCTTCAGATTACAACGTAAAACAAAAGTACAGGATTATCAGCTGTAAACATTCACAGGAAGTCATTTGCGCAACAAGATAAAAGGCTAGCACTCAGCCAGCCTTTTACAATGATGCAATGTTAGAACGAATAAGCAATTGTCGCTTTGATATTTCTACCCGGCTCATAGTCTTGTAAATAAAGCTCTTTAAACCTAGGGTGGAAAGATAAACCTGTGCGAGATGACTGCGACGCGTAATATTCATCAAACAAGTTATCTACACCAAATATCACAGTCAGACCGTCAAATTGCTCAGGTGTCCATTTTGCAGAGATATTATGCACCGTGTATCCATCTTTGCTGTTATCCAAACTCGCACCGTCTAAGTCAATACCGGCGTCAACATCTGAAACCGTTAATACTTCCCAGTTTAAAGCTAGATTTAGTGCAGATAACTCATAATTAGCGTGTGCACTGATTGTACTGCCTTGTTGTCTATCTAGGCGTGCTTTATCAAGATCTTTATACTGTGAAAATGCATCTAACTCACTTTCAGCGTCTGAAAAGGTAATACCAAAACTGAGGGCATTCAACTCATAGTTCACATATGCTTCATAACCATCTACAGATAAGTCACCAATATTATCTTTCCAACTGCGAACTTTTGAACCCTTAGGTGGTGTTGCATAATCATAGATGTAATCATTAATTTGCGTATCAAATACAGTTGCACCCGTTGATAACTCACCCTCACCAACCTCAATTCTATATGCAAAAGAAAGCTCAACGTTCAAGCCTGTTTCAGCATCAATGTCAGCATTGGCTAAGTCATCGCTTCCTGCACCTGTAAATACCTCAGCAATTTCTGGACCTTTAAATATTTCAGTACCGCTAAGTTTAAATAGCAAATCATTAGATGCTTGGAATTCAAACGCTAAAGCAAATGACGTGTTTGTAAAGTCATTATCAACTAAGTTTGAATCTATGCTGTAGTTGTCATAACGTATACCTGGGATCACAGTAAACTGTTCATTAAGCGAAATTCTGTCTTGAACAAATAATGATAAGGTCGTTGACTCTTCTTCCGAATTGTTTGAACCGGCGTCACCTTTGGCTGAGTATTTTGTATCATGCTTTACATAGTCAAAACCATATGTGAACTCTTGGCTTATTGCGTCGTCTACAAAAGTTTCAGCTAATACATTGAAACCTGAATTGGTTGCTTCACCTGTCACTAGGCCAGCCCATCTTGCAAACGCTGGGTTTTTAGCCCACCCCATCTCATTTCGCCATAATTCACTCGTACTACTATAAATTGCGGCTTCAACTTGAGTCGTATTGGTACTAAGTTGATAATTAACAGTCGCGGTGTCTCGAGTGAGTTTTGTTGGCCAAAGTAGTGGGACTTTTAGCGTATTTGTGATCGCTAAATCCGTTGCAAGCCCCATATCTGGACGGTAGCTGTAGTTACCTTCATCGGTATATTGTTCGTAACTAAACTGAATACGCTGCGTGTCAGTTAAATCGACACCAAACTTAACCAGTGCATCATCAACTTCACCGGCAAGCCCTCTCACAGTGCCATCTGTGCCTGGGAAAACTTCACCTTTTTCATTTAAGATTTTTCCGCCACCCACTTCGTAATCGTCACGGTCTACAAAGTTGTAATAGGCAAGAAAATCAACATTGTCACTTAGAAGCCCATAGCCCGTTAATGAGTAGTTGCTGCCCGAGTTATCTCCAGCACTGACTTGAACGCGTCCACCAAATTGCTGTTCTTTGTTAAGAAGATCTCTCGCTTGCTTGGTTTTAAAGCGAACCGCGCCCCCTAAACCACCATTTAATACTGAGTTACTTCCCACTTCTATTTCAACTGATTGCAAAATATCAGCATGGATCTGTAAGTTACCCATGTGATGATACATATAAGTATTTTGACGAGCACCATCGATTGAAATATCTAAATCTTTGTCATCCATACTACGAATTGTAATACGCTGATTTAAAGAGTGAGCACCACCAACATCGACACCAGGAATGGTGCGCAATAAATCGCTTAAGTGGTCAGCTTGTTTAGTCGCAATATTTTCCTTATTAAGGTACATTGATGATGCTTTTACGCCTGTACTCCACACTGCAATCTGTTCAATCTCTTTATCTTGATTTGAGTCTGCCAATACTGGCGTAGAAGAAAAAGCAACTGCTACAGCTGCGGCTAAAGAACACTGTGAAAAGCGTTGGAGTGACATTTAAGATCCTTAACAAAAGCTTAATGAGAATAATTCACATTACAATACCTGTTTACATGATAAAGTTCCCTAAAGAATATTATGCAGAACTGTCATTTTGTTATGCTTAACTGTCAAAAAATAAGATGTGCGCCATGGATTTAAAAGATAAAAACCACTCAAAACATAAACTTAAAAATAAAATTCTACAAGCTGGTTATGACTTTTCATCAATAGAAGGAAGTGGACAAAGTTCGGATACTCTTCTATCAGGAGCATTAAATTTTAAACAGCTAGCGAATGGGATATCTTTTCACTTTGCTGATACCTATGAATCGAGTAATACCGTGAGTAGCTGTGAAATTACAGACCTAATTAGCTTTAATATCTTATTTTCCGGCAAGTTATCGTTCGCCATCAATGAGCAAAAATACCATTTTGATGCAACTAAATCGGAAAAAGTCTTCATTAATGTAATAAATGGAAAACAAGCTTTTTCTCGTTTTCTAACCATTGATAATTCGCTAAAAAAGCTAAATTTAAGTGTTAGTAAAGAGTGGCTAATTCAACGCAGCCTAAATGATCAAGAAAAACGTTTTATTTCTTCATTATTCAAAAATAAGCATGCTGTATATGAATTGAAGTGCTCAGAATTATTAAAAGAGCAAGCATTGCAACTTTGTAGCATCGAATTAAATGATTCACTCAAATCACAACTTATTTTGGAAGCACACGCGACTCTGTGCATTACAGAGTTACTCTCAATGTTAAAAGCCAATGTTTCTAGCAGAGTCAACAGCATTGAATCTCTTGTAGAAAAGCAGAAAAGAAAGTTCGACAAAGAAGTGCTACCTTTTATTCAAGGCGGCTTCACAGTAAAGCAAATTGCGAATAAACTCGGAACAAGTGAAAGTACAATGCAGCGTTATTTTAAGCAGCATTTTCAGATGAGTGTTTTAGAGTTCATCAGAGAAAAGAAGTTAGAAAAAGCCAGAAGCATGCTAGTTATCGAGCGTAAAAGCATCGGGGAAGCAGCTTATTATAGCGGCTACAAACATGTCTCTAATTTTGTTACTGCATTCAAAAAGCAATTTACAGTTACACCCAGTGAACTGTTAAAACAGCATAAATCATAACATCTTCAAGATTCCTTAGGCGAAAGTCATGTCGCTTTTATCTACAGAGCACTTATGGCAGACTTACAGGTCAGATCTCTTAGAAAAAAATAGGCAACGTCGTGCAATTTACCGGTACTGAAAACTACATCGCATCTGACTCTCTTAAGCTTGCAGTGAATGCGGCAATCACGCTAGAAAAACCATTATTAATCAAAGGTGAGCCGGGTACAGGTAAAACTATGCTTGCCGAAGAATTGGCTAAAGCACTCGATACCGAGTTGATTCAGTGGCACATCAAATCAACTACCAAAGCACAGCAAGGCCTTTATGAGTACGATGCAGTATCACGTTTACGTGATAGCCAACTTGGCGATGATCGCGTTCATGACATCAGCAATTATATTGTGAAAGGTAAACTTTGGCAGGCGTTTACCGCTGAACAGCGCCCAATTCTCCTGATCGATGAAATAGACAAAGCGGACATTGAATTCCCCAATGACCTACTTTTAGAGCTCGATAAAATGGAGTTCTATGTGTATGAAACACAAGAAGTTGTTAAAGCCAAGCAGCGTCCGATCGTGATTATCACGTCTAACAATGAAAAGGAATTGCCGGATGCCTTCCTTCGCCGATGTTTCTTCCACTATATCAACTTCCCAACCCCTGAAGAAATGGCCAGCATCATTGATGTGCACCATCCAAATATCAAACAAGAGTTAGTGCAAACGGCACTCAGCGTGTTCTTCAACTTACGCGAAGTAAATGGCTTGCGTAAAAAGCCATCGACCAGTGAATTAATCGATTGGCTGAAATTATTACTAGCCGAAGACATCGATGCCAAAACACTGCACGATAAAACGCATAAAGGTGGATTAATGCCATTATTTGGCGCACTGCTTAAAAACGAGCAAGATGTCAGCCTGTTAGAAAAACTGGCGTTTATGGCAAAGCGCGGCTAACCCCATGCTTATCGATTTTTTCTTCACCCTAAAAAAATATCGCGTAAAGGCCAGCTTGCGCGAATTACTTGATTTAATTAACGCTTTAAAACAACAAGTGGTGTTTGCCGACATCGACGGTTTTTATGAACTTGCCAAATTGTGCTTAGTCAAAGACGAAACCCAATTCGATAAATTCGACCGCGCTTTTGCCGAATATTTTGAAGGTGTTGAAAGCATAGATATTTTTAGTCAGTTACAACAGCATAACTTGCCCAGTGATTGGCTAAGAAAAGAGTTTGAAAAACAACTTAGTGAAGAAGAAAAAGCGCAGCTTAAATCACTCGGTGGCCTAGACAAACTCATGGAAACTCTTGCCGAGCGTTTGAAAGAGCAACAGAAACGTCATGCTGGCGGTAACAAATGGGTTGGTACGGGTGGCACTTCGCCGTTTGGTGCGTATGGCTATAACCCTGAAGGTATTCGCATAGGTCAAGACGGCAACCGCCATCGTCGCGCCGTGAAAGTTTGGGACAAACGTCAGTTTAAAAACCTCGACCAAGATGCCGATATCAGTTCTCGCACCATGAAGCTGGCACTCAAAAAGCTGCGTAAATTTGCCCGCAGTGGCGAAAGTGACGAACTCGATTTAAACCACACCATCGAAGCCACTGCCAAGCAAGGCGGTATGCTCGACGTAAGAATGCAGCCGCAGCGTCACAATGCCGTTAAAGTGCTGATGTTTTTTGATATCGGCGGCTCGATGGATGATTACATTCACACCTGTGAAGAGTTATTTAGCGCTGCGCACAGTGAATTTAAGCACTTAGAGTTTTTCTACTTTCATAACTGCCTATACGAACATGTTTGGCAAGACAATGAACGTCGCTTTCAAAATGTGCTCGATACCATGACAGTGATCAACCGCTTCGGCTCAGATTACAAAGTGATTTTTGTCGGCGATGCCACCATGGGCCCTTATGAAATTAATTACCCAGGTGGCAGCGTCGAACATTGGAATGAAGAGCCCGGCAGTGCATGGCTGAAACGCATCACCAATCATTTTGACAATGTCGTGTGGTTAAACCCACAACCAATCGATTATTGGCGTTACTATCATTCAATCGACATCATTTATGAGCTAATGGATAAACGCATGTATCCGCTGACTTTAGATGGTATAGGGCGGGCAATTAAAGCACTAGGTTGATAGATTATGTATGCACTCAACAAGTCGAGTGCATACACTAAAAACTTAATCACAATCGGTGATGTAACACACTGTGCCTTCTTGGTTACAAATTATATCTCTAATACATGCTTTACCATCCGGCACTTCTTTTGGAATTAATTTCACTTCATTTAATTTTCTTAAAAAGCGCTCAAATGAATCCAAATTTAGGTCTTTCTCTGTTAAATGAAGACCCATCAACTCTATCACTTCTCTTGGCATTAATTTTCCACTCGCAAGTGTTGGCAAACGCATATCAACAATCTGCAATTCAAAACCTGTACTTAAGTCTTCGACAATTTTTATTTTAATTTTTAGCTTAGTACCGTCTGAAAATTCAACAGTTGCCGTTATATCACGGTTTAAATGAACCGCAACTGCAGCAATCACACTTGATAATGACACACTTACATTCGAGCTCAATTCAGCAAGCATGGCTTGAGCCTTTTTAATTTCATACACTAAGCTAGTGTTTTCACTTTGCAGATAGTGAGTTACGACATCCAAAAAGACATCTTTTGACACCGTATAGGCGTCAGCAACGCTTTTGAAATTACTAGAAGCTGGGAGCTTAATAAGACTGCCATTAAATTGATTTGTAATTTGCGACAACTCACTTTGAGCCTGAAATAGATAACTCTCAAGCTCTTTTTGATTTTGCAAAGCCCTGTGACGAGTAACATCCACATACCCCCCACCTCTTTGCGGCTGAACCCTGTCTTGCGAAATATCAAACTGCTCAAATGGGTTGGTATTCCCTGATTTTCTCACACTATAAATACTAAAATTAGCATTTTTAAAATCCATCACTACATATTCTGCATTAGGAGGGCCTTGATTTACACTGGCGTATAATGTGACAGCCGCTTGCTTACCCTGCTCATTACAATCGTTACATGTAATGAGCGTTCTTTGTAAAGCATTCGCTTGAAAAGCAAAAAATGAAGATAAAATTAGTCCAAACAATATTCTCATAAAATCAATCCTTTTGTATTATATAATTACATAGCGTAATGTACTTTTTGGTCTATTACAAATTATTAACCATGTTTTTTATTCAACTACAACCTGAAGGGTTTTCACTTCGATTGCTTTATCGAATTTCAACTCAGATTACAAAGTAATTTTTGTCGGTGATGCCACCATGGATGGACCCTTATGAAATTAACTACCGCGGCAGCAGCGTTGAGCATTACTATGAAGAGCTCGGCAACGCATGATTAAAACGCATTACCAATCATTTTGACAATGTCGTTTGGCTAAACCCACAGCCTGTGGATTATTGGCGTTACTATCATTCAATCGACATCATTTATGAGCTAATGGATAAACGCATGTATCCGCTAACTTTAGATGCTATAGGACAGACAATTAAAGCTCTTGGATAAATAAGCATATAGAAAAGCGTGGTCAACCCACGCTCTACTTAAAATTAATCAGTGCTTCTTGGTAACCCCATAGCGCACCATATCTTTTCCGTTCTCGAATACCTCTTGCGATACCCAACGACCAAGTAGTAATTGATGTTTCTCATCTAACACGGCAACAAATGGTCGCCCATCATTGTTATTTGTTGCCAGTGCTATACCCTGCACATTTGTCAGCCCTAGATCGCCATTTTCAACCAGAGTCAAAAATGCCTCTAGTTCAGTCAAAGTCTCAATGACTTCATTGTCTTTAATCATGGATTCTTTCTCTTTGAAGATATTTGCGCGTAGCATATCAGCTCTAGTTAAATCGATAAATAAAAGCTCTGAAGCCTTCGTATTACGCATCTTATTGAAGCAAAGCACACTTAGATCTGCATTATGCAGGAATTTAACGCCATCTTTGTGTAAAATTAAGAAACTTATAAAAACTGTGCGTGCTTTTATGTATAAAAAATTTGTGCTGCTCTTCATCATATTTACTTGTTCACTTCCTCTGAAAGCAACAGCTCAAGTACTGACTGCATGCATAGATGATCATCCACCTTACCAAGTGCTTGGTGAAACACCTTCAGGTACTCATGTCGACGCTTTACGCATCTTAGCTAAGGAGCTCAACAAAGAGATAAAATTTATTCAGTCACCTAACTTTCCAAGATGTGTTGCATTTTTAGAAAGCGGTGAAGCAGATGTTGTCGCAGGATTAAACCCCACAGAAGAACGTCAAAAGTTTGCTTTTTTTGCGCCATTTAAAAAAGCAGATGCCCTGAGAGTCATTTCCAAGAATGGTATTATGATCAACACCTATGATGATTTTAAAAATAAGCTCATAGGAGTATCAAGAGGCGCACTATATTTTCCCAAATTTGATAATGATGTCGACCTCGACAAGATTGAAATTCAGAACGTCAGAATCGGCTTCTCATTATTGCTTAAAAGTCGTATTGACCTAATTATGGTTAGCCCAGCCATGCTGGAAACTTTTTCAGCAGAAATAGAGCAAGCCAATCTCATCGTCTCCCCCATCGCTTTAGAGGAGATGCGAAATAAAGAAACTTTTTTTGGTATCAGTAAAAAAATAAAAATGAAGCACACAGAGGTAATAAAAACAGTAGAACAGGCATATGACCGTGGGGCTTTTAAAGTCATCAGCCAGGAGAATGAATAGCGTAATCAGTAAATTACGCTATTCAGATGCCTCAGTTTAATAGTTCATCTAACATGAATAATTGATTAGACTTTTTATGCAAAAGGCGATCAAAAAAAAGCGCTACTCCTGCAGAACCAGCTCCCAAATCACTGCTTAATTTCTGTCGCATAGCTCCTGGATAACCTAAACCTTCAGTATATTGCACACTATAAATATTAATGCCGTCTGCCACCCTACAAGCATCTTCAAAGTAACTTTCATCATTTAAAATTTGATGGGCATCTAATAAAAACGAACCTATACCCGCCAACCCAGAAAAATAACCACTTGAAACAGAGTATTTAGTACTTAAGCTGGCCCTAAGTTGATTTATTTCATCCAAGAAGTACTGCTCTTTAGTCATCTTATAGTAACGCAGTAATACCATAGCGATGCCTGCTGAGCCACATTGCACGTATGGATAAAAAATCCCACCCCCACTATCGGCAGGAAAGCCAATCGAACCATACTTTTCTTGTTTAAAAGATAAATCATATTTAAGTGCTAATTTTCCGACTTCTAAATATCGAGATTCTTTTGTTACAGCAAAAAGTTTAAGTAAAAATAAGGCAATACCTGCGCCGCCTTCAATTAAACCTATCGGGGTTTTCTCTGTACCAACTTGAGGCCAATAATAGTAGCCATTTTGATCTTTAATGCCTTCTTCAAGAATATAATCAGCATAGCCCTTAGCTAAATCTAAGTAATAGTCATCATCAAATTTCAAGTATAATTTAAGGGCACAAAGTCCTGTACCTGCAAGCCCATATCCCAATGAACATGAGTCATAAAGTTTGCGATGTAAGCGGCTCACATTAAATGCTCTTCGCGCTTCTTGCACTAAGCCTAGTTCACTAAACCCCCAAGCAGCCCCAGCACATCCATTAATCAACCCTGGAGGAAGGTCAGATAGCTCATAGTAGGTTTGATTCTTCAACCATTCAGAAAGCGCTGCCGGTATTTCACCCTGTGTTATTTTCCATGCATATGCAACACCTAGTTCACCATGATTCATTGCCAACGCAAATTCTCGCTTGTTATCTAGTGGCAATACATACTCCATTCTCTGTATGGCTAAGTGAGTTTCACACAGTTCAAAAATGCATTTGGGGTATGTAGTTAATTTTGCAAAATCAAACCCTTGATACTGACACTTTGCCATACACCTTAATTCCATACGAGCAAGTAATGTTTTACTCTTATGAAGAGCATCAGGGGCATTTTTAAGCAGTAAATCGATTGCCTCACTAATTTCACTTGGTAGTAAAAAATCACGCTCTAAATGACTAGTTAATGTCTTCGCAAAGTTTGTATCGTAAGACAGCATATAAGTTGTTGGCATCAAAACTGAGAGCAACACACAACCTAACGCATAGATATCATCGTCAAAATCTGGCTGAGATTTATCTGGACGGCCTTCAGTGTAAAAACCAGGTGTGTAAAGATTTACTGCTGGATCAACTTGCTTTTGAAAGGCTCCCTCAAAATCAATAAGTTTGGTTTCAAGCGTGTCGCTATCAACCATAATATTATTAAATGAGAGATCACCAAAAATAATCTTTTTGTGATGGAGCTTTTCTACCATTTCAATAATGTTTAAGCTCAAGGTTTGAAATTTAGCTAACCAATTATTAAGTTCAGAGGTAGTACAGTTTGCATGAATAAATTGACTGATATTGACCGAGAAATTTTTTAAAGTCGAACCCGTTAGAAACTCCTGAACCATAAAATGATGGGTCCACGCCGGATACATACCATAAGGAGTCGGAGCGATATCATCTTCAGCAAGCTC
>Ga0114932_10000829_pt1 | contig 36458 bp, 25 predicted proteins | sample 2SBtaG_2_FD_87286 | JGI IMG/M metagenome (GOLD analysis project Ga0114932, IMG submission 87286) | Deep subsurface microbial communities from Kolumbo volcano to uncover new lineages of life (NeLLi) - 2SBTROV12_ACTIVE470 metaG | ecosystem: Environmental > Aquatic > Marine > Volcanic ...
AGCGGAAGCGGTACTTTCAGATCGCCTATGCATCGGCGCGTGAAGCCAAAACGGCCGTGCGGATCGCGGTGCGCGTCAACGCCGTGGACAAGCAGGCCGGCGAGCGTGCACTGGCGTTGCTGGACCGGGCTGCTGCGTTGACCTGGGGGCTGTGGCGCGGAAGCTCCTAAACGGCCGTCGGCCCGTAGATAGTCTCTACGGGCCGATCACGGCTCGACGCTATTGATTTGATACCGCACCCCACCATCAAAACCGCTCCAGCGGCCTCTACGTGACCTACAGGGGCATATAGCCTCGAAAAATGGCCTCGCGGACGCCCTCGGCGCGCCTAACGGAACGACGGTGAGATTCCGGTCAGCAAACGCCCTGCTGCCGCCGCTTCCGACCTCCGCCAATCCGCGATCTGCACCCGAGTCGGTCATCGGCCGCCGCCGCTGCCGCCGTCTCCGAAACCAACCGGCGCGTCGCGTCAGCGACGTGCTCGGGGGCCGCCACCGATGGCGAGCCCCTGGCTCACCGCTGACCCACGCGTCCACGAGTAGCCCGATCGCAGCGAGCCGCACCCACCCTTGTTGCCCACCCTTGTTGCAGGACCTCCCGCCGGCCTATCTTGTCGGTCACACCCGCCCGAGGAGCACCCATGGACATGTCCGACCCGCGCCTGTCCGTCGAAGTCCGCCAGGCGTTCCTCGAGATCATCGGGCAGCTGCTCGTCGCCGATTTTCAGGTCACGACCGAGGAAGACGCGTTCTTTCAGCGTCTGGTCTCTCGTTTGGGGCTGACCGAAGCGCAGCGCGATCAGGTCGTCAAGCGCGTCGACATCGGCACGGACGCAGAACTGATCAGCGCGAAGATTCCGCTCCCCTTGCGACTCGAGCTGCAGAGAGTCCTGGCCGAAGCCGCAGCGGCCGACGGTGAAATCGCTCCGCGCGAGCTCGACCTGCTCGAACGCGTCGCCCTCGTCATGCAGATCCTCAACGCCTACCCCGGCTACGGTGCCGCGCCGGTTGGCGACTGAGGTCTCAGCTTCGGGGCGCTCAAGTCTGCTTGGCGCTCACGTCTGCGCACGCGCATGAACGGCGACCGCCTCCTGGCAGGCCGACGCGAACTCGATCGCGAGCGCGTGCAGCTCCGGCTCCTCCGCAAGGTTGTCATCATTGCGGATGCGATCGGCCGTCTTTTCGATGTGCTGCGCGATCATCGGGATCCCGTCGCCACGCCGCAGCGTGAAAATCGCCCGATCGAGCAACCGTTCATCGGTGCGATCCGGCGCCGTCCACAGGATATCGAGCAGCCACTGCACATCTTCGGGGTGGCGCCGCATATGGGCGAGCAACACCGCGTTCAGCCGGCCCTGGCGCAGATCGGTGCCGGGATGCGCTTTGCCATGGTCGGTGAATAAGTCGCGCACGTCGTCGCGCATCTGGAACAAGATCCCCAACCTCCGAAACGGCCCCGCGAGCTCTTCGGCACGCTGCTTGTCGAGCCCGGCGAGGAGGACTGAACCGAGCACGGGCAAGGCGAAGAAGCCGCCGGTCTTTCGCGCCGCAACCCCCCGCCAGGCCTCGAACAAGAGCGTCAGCGGCGGCACGGGAACCAGCGCGATCTCAGCCGCCTGCCCACGAGCGGCCTCTGTCGCCTCGTGCACCAGGACCTGCGTCAGCGTGACGCGCAATTCGGCGTCGACCGGCATCTCGGCCACCGCGCGCGTCGTCAGCATCAACAGCAAATCGCCGGCGTTGATGGCTTGCGGCACGCCATAATTGGACCAAACGGATGGTCGCCCGCGTCGGAGCGTATCGCCATCTTGAATGTCGTCGTGAATGAGCGACGCGTTGTGCAGCAACTCGCAAGCACACGCCCACCCGATCGCGGCATCTTCGGGCGCGTCGAGGGCCGCCGAGGCGTCGAGCGCCAATCGTGAACGCAGCCGTTTGCCGCCCGCATCGAGGTGCTCGCGGACAATGCGGATCAGGGGATCTTCGGTCTGGGTGCCGACCAGCTCGCGCATCGTCGCTTCAACGCGCATCAACGAGCTGCGAGAGGCGCCGGTTTGGTCGCGCTGCACGTCGTCGTTGGCGGCGAGATCGATAGCTTCGTTGGTGACGTGTTCGGTCACGCGCGCTCCGCAGGACGCATCCGCCCCGTTCGCCGCGCCGGCCCACTGGACCTGAGCGCCGCAAACGGGTACCAGAAGCGCCCGATCCCGGGTGTGGTTCCCGGCTTCTCATCACGGCAACCCCGAGTATACCCCATGCGCGCTTCGAACCTGCATATCCCGACGCTCCGCGAGCCGCCCAACGACGCCGAGGTCGTGTCCCACCAACTCCTGGTCCGCGCCGGCTACATCCGCCGCTGCGCCGCCGGCGTCTACAGCTTCCTGCCGCTGGCCGTGCGCGCGCTCGAAAAGATCAAGAACATCATCCGCGAAGAGCTCGACGTCGCCGGAGCCCAGGAAGTCCTGCTGCCTGTCGCCGTGCCGGCTGATCTGTGGAACGAGTCGGGCCGCTGGGAACAATACGGACCCGAGCTGCTTCGCTTCCAAGACCGCAAAGGCGCCGACTTCTGCATCGGACCGACCCACGAAGAGGCGATCGTCGATCTCGTGCGCCGCGACGTGAACAGCTACAAGCAGCTGCCGATCAACCTCTACCAAATCCAGACGAAATTCCGCGACGAGATGCGGCCCCGCGCCGGTCTGATGCGCGGTCGCGAATTCATGATGAAGGACGCCTACTCCTTCGACGCCGACGACGAAGCCGCCACCGTCAGCTACCAGGCGATGTACGACGCCTACAACCGCATCTTCACGCGCATGGGGCTGGACTTCCGGCCGGTCGAAGCGGACACCGGCAATATCGGCGGATCGCTGTCGCACGAGTTCCAGGTGCTCGCTGACTCGGGCGAAGACGCGATCGTTTCGTGCAGCAACTGCGACTACGCCGCCAACGTCGAGATGGTCCCGCTGCCCTACGGCGATCCCGCGATCGTCACCGACGCGCCCGCCCCCGAGCTGGTCGAAACGCCCGGCTGCAAGACCATCGACGCGGTCTGCGACTTCCTCGATACCGCCAAGGAAGCGTCGATCAAGGCGGTGCTCTTCGAAGCTGATGGCGAGCCCCTTGTGGCCTTTGTGCGCGGCGATCGGGAGCTCAACGAGGTCAAGCTCAAGAAGCTCAGCGGCGCCACCCTCCTGCACATCGCCGATGGCGGCTGGTTCGCGCGGACCACCAAGCTTCCGCCCGGCTTCATCGGCCCCCACAAGCTCGCTGAAAACGCCGAGGTCCCCGTCAAAGTATTCGTAGACGGCGAGATCGCCGCGATCGACAGCGCGGTCTGCGGCGCCAACCAAAAGCGCTACCACTTCACCGGTATTCGCCCGGGTCGCGACCTGCCCGAAGACACCGTGTGGGCCGACCTGCGTATGGCTGAAGCCGGCGATCCCTGCCCCAAGTGCGCCGGCAAACTGCGCACCTTCCGCGGCATCGAAGTCGGCCACGTGTTCTTTCTCGGCACCAAGTACAGCGTCTCGATGAACGCAATGTTCCTCGACGCCAACCAGAAAAAGCAGCCCTTCGTCATGGGCTGCTACGGCATCGGAGTGAGCCGCATCCTGTCGGCCGCCGTCGAGCAGAACCACGACGACCGCGGCATCATCTGGCCGGTCCCGATCGCGCCCATCGAGGTGATCGTGGTGTCCGTGGACAAGAAGGGCGACGGCCTCGAAGCGGCCGAACGGATCTACCGAGATCTGCGTGCCGAGGGGATCGACGCCGCTATCGACGACCGCAAACAGCGCCCTGGGGTCAAGTTCAAGGACGCCGAGCTCGTCGGCTACCCGCTGCAGATCACCGTCGGCCGCGGCATCAAGGAAGGCAAGGTCGAGGTCAAGATCCGGCGCATCGGCGAACGTATGGACATGGCCGTCGATGGGCTCGTCCCCAAGGTCGCGGCTGCCATCCGCAAAGCCCGTCGCGGCCACGAGCTGCAGCTTTGATCGAGCGGCGCCGTGATTGAGTTTTCCGCCCCTGCCCAGGTGGCCGTCCTCGTCGACGCGCCCAACCTCGAGCCGCTCGAACCGATCTTCGACGCGCTCGAAGGCCTCCCGATCGACATGTGGATCGCCCAGTCCGCGTTTATCGCGCTCGGCCCATCCGTCGCTCACCACCTGCGCCTCGCTGGGTTCTCGTCCTGGCTCGATCTGCGCCTGGGTGGCGAAGCAGAAACCGTCGCGCGATCGGTCGAAGCTGTCGCTCGAATCGGCGTTCGCGGCGTGACGGTCGACCTGGCTTCCGGTGCCGATGCGGCGATCGCGGCCAGGAAGGCGGCGCGTGGCCGGCTCAAGGTAATCGGTGTGCCCAACCCGCTCGATCGACCCGAAATGGCGGGTGTACGAGCCGAGATCGCGAGCAAAGCGCGGCTTGACGGCATCTACATCGGTGCCGAACAACCCGCTTCGCCACGCGGACAAACGATCAGGCGATCGGACCGTGCGGTCGCTGCAGATCTACTTATTGTCGCCGAAGCTGTGCTCACCGCCGCTGACCCACACGCCGCCGCGACGGCCATCATCGACGCCCAGCGCGCCATTACCGGAGCGACTCCGTGAACGATCGTCGAAAGGGCAAGGGCAAAGGGCGCACCGGCGGCAAAAGCGGCGGTAAGGCTGGCGGTGGCAAGGCTGGCGGTGGCAAGGCTGGCGGTGGCAAGGCTGGCGGTGGCAAGGCTGGCGGGGGCAAGGCTGGCGTGGGCAAGGCTGGCGGCGGCAAGGCTCGGCCCGGAAAGCCGAAGGCCCGATCACATTATAAAGACACGCGCGCGCGAGGGAGCCAGCGTGACCGACCGCGATCGGATGGCCAGGGTGCGCGGGGCCCTCGTGTCGGCGATCGGCCACGAGGACGCGATCGGGGCGCGAGAAACAAGCCCGGGCCTCACCTGGTGTGCGGTCGCCACGCTGTCTTCGCGCTGCTTAAGCACACGCCCAGCCGCGTGCTCCGCGCGTTTTCGTGGACGACCGATCGCGACGCTGAGGCCACGATGCGCAAACTCGCCGGCAAGGCGGGGATCGAGCTGCTGGCAGCACCGCCCGACGAGCGGATCGTGAGCGATCATCTCTCGCAGGGCGTCGCGGTCACCGTACGACCCTATCCATATGCCGATCTCGACGAGCTCCTCGATCGCGAGCCCAACCCACTGCTATTGGTGCTCGATTCGATCACGGATCCGCGCAACCTTGGCGCGATAATGCGGTCGGCTGTCTTTTTCGGCGTGACCGCGGTCATTTTGCCGCGCGATCGGGCCAGTGGGGTCACTGGATCGGTCGAAAGGGTCTCGCGTGGGGCATCTGCCACTTTGCCGATCGTCCAGGTTGTGAACATCGCGCGCACGGTCGCGGCGCTCGAAGATCGGGCAATCGCGACGTTTGCCACGGTGCTCGATGCCGCGGCGACGCCCTTGCAAAGCGCGCGGCTCGATCGGCCGATCGCGATCGTGCTCGGTGGTGAAGGGCGAGGAGTGCGGCCTTTGGTGGCGCGTCGATGCAGCGGGATGCTGACACTTCCGCCCGCAGGTCCGATGCAGTCGTTGAATGTCGCCTCGTTTGCCAGCGTGGTCCTCGCTTTTTGCTGTCGCGAAACAGACCGATCTTTTGGTTGACAAGCCTCAACTGCTTTTGTATTTCAGCCGCCCTCCATTTGGGCCCGTCGCGCGCGGATCACCCGAATGAGCACCGGAACCGACCGCTTGGAGCCCCCACCACAAGGCTCGAATGGCTGCGACAAAGGTACGTTGAGGACCGTCGGGGATGCTCGGTCGACGCGGAAACCAAATACCGCGCTGGCGTAGCTCAGTTGGTAGAGCAGCTGATTTGTAATCAGCAGGTCGCAGGTTCAAATCCTGTCGCCAGCTCCCAGGAAGCAGGCGCCGAGCACACCGCTCCCCTCCACGGGACCGAGCGGAAGCAACGACGGAGGATTGCCCGAGTGGCTAATGGGGGCAGACTGTAAATCTGCTGGCGAGAGCCTACGGTGGTTCGAATCCACCATCCTCCACCAGACGACGGTCCGGTACAGAAGCGACGGTACAAGCGGGCTGAAGCGCTCGTCTCCGAGACGGGCTCCGCGACGCGGGAATAGCTCAATTGGTAGAGCATCAGCCTTCCAAGCTGAGGGTCGCGGGTTCGATTCCCGTTTCCCGCTCCACGCTTACGTAGCTCAGCAGGTAGAGCACTTCCTTGGTAAGGAAGAGGTCACCGGTTCAAGTCCGGTCGTAAGCTCCAGGCTCGTTGCGAGGCGAGCCGCAGACAGAAACGAGTCGGAACTCCCGGTAACCGACAACAAATCGATTCGGGACAACAAATACGCGGGATGATCGGACGCTGACCACGGGTGTTGGCCAGCAGAAAATCGCCCCTTTGACGCGATGGAAACCGGCAGTCACTGCCACAAGCCACCATCGAAACGCTTTTTGAAAGCGGAGGAAACCAGCCATGGGCAAGGCTAAGTTCGAGCGCACAAAGCCGCACGTCAACGTGGGCACCATCGGCCACGTCGATCACGGTAAGACGACGCTGACCGCCGCCATCACCAAGCACCAGGCCGAACAGGGTCTCGGTGACTTCATCGACTTCGACAAGATCGACAAAGCTCCGGAGGAGAAGGCTCGCGGCATCACGATCTCGACCGCGCACGTTGAGTACGAGAGCCCCAACCGGCACTACGCTCACGTCGACTGCCCCGGTCACGCCGATTACATCAAGAACATGATCACCGGTGCCGCCCAGATGGACGGTGCGATCCTTGTTTGTGCGGCAACCGACGGCCCGATGCCGCAGACCAAAGAGCACGTGCTTCTCGCGCGTCAGGTCGGCGTCCCGTCGATCGTCGTGTACCTCAACAAGTGCGATCTCGCGTACGAAGACGACCCCGACGGCGAGCTCGTTGACCTCGTCGACATGGAGCTGCGCGAGCTGCTCGACAAGTACGACTTCCCGGGCGACGACACCCCGATCGTGCGCGGCTCGGCGCTCCTGGCCCTGCAGGGTGAGAGCGACGACCGTGGCTTCGGCACCAAGAGCATCGACGAGCTCGTTGCGGCGCTCGACAGCTTCATCCCTGAGCCCGAGCGCGAGCTCGACAAGCCGTTCATCATGCCCGTCGAGGACGTCATGACCATCTCGGGTCGTGGCACGGTCGTCACCGGTCGTATTGAGCGCGGCATCATCAAGGTTGGCGAAGAGGTCGAGATCGTTGGCATCCGCGAGACCCGCAAGACCACGGTCACGGGCGTCGAGATGTTCCGCAAGCTGCTCGACAGCGGCCAGGCTGGCGACAACGTTGGCGCGCTGCTCCGCGGCGTGAAGCGTGAAGAGATCGAGCGCGGCCAGGTGCTCGCCAAGCCCGGCAGCATCACCCCGCACACCAAGTTCAAGGCCCAGGTCTACGTGTTGAACAAGGATGAGGGCGGCCGTCACAAGCCGTTCTTCGCTGGCTACCGCCCGCAGTTCTACTTCCGCACCACCGACGTCACCGGCGTCATCAACCTCGAGGGAGACGTCGAGATGGTGAAGCCCGGCGACCACGTCGCGATCGCGGTCGAGCTCATCGCCCCCATCGCGATGGAGAAAGGCCTCCGCTTCGCGATTCGTGAAGGCGGCCGTACCGTCGGCGCGGGTCAGGTCACCGACATCGTTGAGTAATCAAAGCGGTGGGGTTCGCCCCACCGTTGGACGCGACCCTTCCGCGGGACAGGCGAGGTAGAAATGGCCAAGAAGAAAGGCGGCAACGTCATCGTGACCCTCGAATGTACGGAGCAGCGCGGTAGCGGTGTGCCCGGCATGTCGCGCTACACGACGCGGAAGAACAAGAAGACCACGCCTGGTCGTCTGCAAAAGAAGAAGTACAACCCGTACCTTCGCAAGCATACGGTCCACAAAGAGGTCAAATAGCGCGTCCACTCGACGTCAAAAAGTCAGGCTCCTCGGGGGCCGGTTCGGAAGCCAAACCGAGCCGGCCCCCGATCGAGCGTCTGGAGACGAATTGATCCGCAGGGTCGGTTCACACGACAGGTCGGTAGCTCAGTTGGCAGAGCAGCGGACTCCAAATCCGCAGGTCGTGGGTTCGAGCCCCGCCCGACCTGCCAGTAACGCGCTCGAATCAATCCGATTTGAGCACATGGCACAAGGAGCACCATGAGCCAGGCGCGCATGGTCAATATGGCATTCATGACGGCAGCTTTGCTGTTGTGGGTGGTCAGTGCAGAGTTCTTCTCAGGTTCTTTGGACCTGATTCGTCCCGAATGGGATCTGCGCATCATTGGCAACGAGTTCCGTCTCCATGACCTGCTGGGCATCGCCGTTGGCGTGTTCGGCGGGATTTGGTTGTGGCGGCATGACCGGCTGTTTCAGCTGGCCAACGAGGTCGCGTTCGAGTGCCGCAAGGTGACGTGGCCGACCCTGGAAGACACACGACAGGGCACGATTGTCGTGGTCGTCGTGACGGTGCTGATCGCGCTGGCATTGTGGGCTTTCGACGTGCTCTTTAGCGCGCTGACAAAGCTCTTCTACAACCTGTAGCCAGCGCCCGCTTCATCGCGGCAAGCCCCCTTTTTGAGCGGGCTGCTCCTGCGAGGATGAGATGAACGAGAACAACACCGCGGTCGACACGTCTGTCTCGGAGACCCCTGTGGTCACCGAAGCCGTTGAAGGCGCCGCCCCCGAGGCCGCTGCCCAGGACGCTGCCCCCGAGGCCGCTGGCGAAGAGGCGGCTCCCGAAGCGCCCAAGCGTCCCATTCGGTCGCTGCGTGGGCCGCGCCTGCGCTGGTACATCGTGCACACCTACACCGGCAGCGAGAACGTCGCGCGTGTCGGACTGCAGGAGCGCATCCGCGCCGAGGGCCTCGAGGAGTTCTTCGGCGAGGTGCTGATCCCGACCGAGAAAGTTGTCGAGGTTCGCAGCGGCGTCCGTCACGAGAGCAAGCGGAAGTTCTTCCCCGGCTACATCCTCGTGCAGATGATCCTCAACGAGCGCACCTGGCACACCGTCAAGGGCACCACCAAGATCACCGGCTTCGTCGGTGGCGGCATGAACCCGCCGGCGGTTCCCGAGAAGGAAGTGCTCCGCATCACCAACCGGCTCGAAGCGTCCGAGGTCGAGGCCACGCCCGTCCTCAGCTTCGACGAAGGCAGCGAGGTCCGCGTTATCGACGGTCCCTTCGCGAGCTTCGCCGGCACGGTCGCCGAGGTCATTCCCGAGAAGCAGAAGCTCAAGGTGCTCGTCAGCATCTTCGGCCGCGCGACACCGGTCGAGCTCGGCTTCATGCAGGTCGAAAAGATCGGCGACTGAGCAAGAACACGCGTCTGCCGCACTGCCGGCGCGCATTGGGGCCTTCGTAACCCGTACCACGTCGACCAACCACCGCATTCGCCCCCGGTGGGAGACGCAGGGAGCAAACCATGGCTAAGAAAGTCACCGGCTTCATCAAGTTGCAGTTGCCGGCTGGCCGCGCCAACCCATCTCCGCCGGTCGGTCCGGCGCTGGGTCAGCACGGCGTCAACATCATGCAGTTCTGCAAGGCGTACAACGCCAAGACGCAGAGCCAGATGGGCATGATCATTCCGGTCGTGATCACGGTCTACGCCGACCGTTCGTTCACGTTCATCACCAAGACCCCGCCCGCGTCGCGGCTGCTGCTCAAGGCGGCGAAGCTCGAGAAGGGTTCGGGCGTGCCCAACCGGGACAAGGTCGGCAAGGTGACGATGGACCAGGTCAAGGAGATCGCCGAGATCAAGATGCCTGACCTGTACGCCAACGACATGGACATGGCCTGTCGCACGATTTCAGGAACCGCCCGCTCGATGGGCATCACGGTTGTCGACTAACCCAAGGAGGACGCCATGCCCAAGCGTGGAAAACGATACCAGGCGGCCCTCGACTCGTTCGACCGCCAAAAACGCTACCCGGTCAACGAGGCCGTGAGCATCGTCAAGCAGTTCGAAGGCGCCAAGTGCGACGAGACCGTCGAGGTCGCCGTCTCGCTCGGTGTTGACCCCAAGCATGCCGACCAGATGGTTCGTGGCGCTGTTGTGCTTCCGCACGGCACCGGCAAGACCGTTCGCGTCGTGGTGTTCGCGAAGGGCGACAAGGTCAACGAGGCCAAGGAAGCTGGCGCCGACTTTGTCGGTTCCGAAGAGCTGATCGAGAAGGTCAAGGGCGGCTGGTTCGAATTTGATGTCGCGATCGCCGTGCCGAACATGATGGCTCACGTCGGTAAGATCGGTCGTCTGCTCGGTCCGCGCGGCCTGATGCCCAACCCCAAGGTCGGCACGGTGACGTTCGACGTCTCCGGCGCTGTCTCGCAGGCCAAGGCCGGCAAGATCAGCTACCGCACCGACCGCGCCGGCGTGATTCACGCGGGTGTGGGCAAACGCTCGTTCGCGCTCGACAAGCTGCAGGAGAACGTCCTGACGCTGCTGGAGACCCTCGCCAAGGCCAAGCCGGCCAAGGCCAAGGGCACCTACTGGCAGTCGATCACGCTCTCGACCACGCACGGACCCGGTGTGCGCGTGGACACCAACGAAGTCGCCGCTCGGTACAAGACTGCGTAGTCCAAGAACGTGTCGTTCATCGCCGCATCGCGCGGGGGTGGGCGGCCTCTCGGCTCTTTCGCCGGTCGGCGAGAGGGTCTCCTGGCGGTGACACCGGTTGTCATCGTCAGCGTCTGAGAAGCCGGCGTCCGAACATTCGTTCGGTGCAAGTCCGGTGGAGATGACTCCGTCTCAGACGCGCAATGGTGGAGATGTGACCGGTTGCCCGGACATGTCTCACAAATGGGGAGTTTTCTCCCCGAGGAGTTGACCCGTGGATCGTTTGCAAAAGCAGCAACGGGTCGATCGTCTTCGCGAAGAGATCGCGTCCGCTCAGGGGCTGATCGTCGCGGGGCACTTGGGCCTTTCCGTCAAGGAAACCCAGGAGCTTCGGGCCGAGATCCGCAAAGCTGGCGCTTCGCTTCGTGTCGTCAAGAACACCCTTGCGCGCTTGTCTTTTAGCGGCACCGATATGGAGATCGTCAGCGATCACCTCACCGGTGCCAACTTGATCGCCTTTGGTGAGGACCCCGTGGCCCCCGCCAAGGCGCTCGTCGCCGTTGCCAAGGAGAAGAAGGAGCGGCTGGTCATCAAGGCCGGCGTCCTCGGTGGCAAGCTGCTCTCGGAAGCAGATGTCGTCGCGCTCTCCAAACTCCCCAGCATCGACGAAATGCGGGCCAAGCTGCTCGGGACCTTCCAGGCCCCGGCGCAGGGCTTTGTCCGTCAGCTCAACGCCCCGGCTCAGAGCCTGGTCACTGTGCTGTCGGCCCGCAAAGACAAGCTCGAAGAGGGTGCCTGACGGCATTCGATCGAACCCAAACCACTTAGTGCACCTGTGAGACGGTGCGATGCCTGGCCAAGTACAGCCGGGCGCAAAGAGAGAAAGAAATGGCAATTTCCAACGAAGAATTGATCGACCACCTGTCGGGCCTGACCGTGCTCGAGCTGTCCGGCATCATCACCGCCCTCGAAGAGAAGTGGGGCGTCAGCGCTGCCGCTCCCGTCGCGATCGCCGGTGCTGTCGGTGGTGCCGCGGCCGCCGAGGCCGAGCCGGAGCAGACCGAGTTCAACGTCCTGATCCTCGAGCCGGGCGCCAAGAAGATCAACGTCATCAAGGCGGTCCGTGAGCTCACCTCCCTGGGTCTGCGCGAAGCGAAGACGCTGGTCGAAACGGCCGGCGGCGTCGTCCGCGAAGGCGTCGACAAAGCGACCGCCGAAGAGACCAAGAAGAAGCTCGAAGAAGCGGGCGCGAAGGTCGAGATCAAGTAATCGATTTATTCGAGGCGGCGCCCCACCGGCAACGGTGGGACGTCCGTCGGAGTTTTTCAGCGAGCTGCGGGGTTACGGCCCTTCGCTGCAAGGCTCCGACGGATGGATCCACGCCCAAAATATTGAGCGCCATCCCCTGGCAGCAATCAGGCCGTGACGACGGCCACCGAAAAGGAGTCCCGCATGGCCCGCACCGCAATGGAGCTTCGCGTACGCAAGTCGTTCTCGCGCCTGCACCGGATCGTTGATGTCCCTGACCTGATCCATGTGCAGCGCCAGTCCTACGAGAAGTTCCTGCAGCGCCACGTGCCCCCGGAACAGCGCGAGACGATCGGCCTGCAAGCCATCTTCTCGAGCGTCTTCCCGATCCAGGACTTCAACAAGACGGCGTCGCTCGAGTTCGTTTCGTACCACCTCGAAGATCCGAAGTACGACGTGATGGAGTGCCGCGCCCGCGGCATGACCTACGCCAGCCCGATCAAGGTGCTCATTCGCCTCGTCGTCTTCGACGTGTCCGAGTCGGGTATCCAGACGATCCGCGACGTCAAGGAGCAGGAGGTCTACTTCGGCGAGATCCCGCTGATGACCCGCGCGGCGACGTTCATCATCAACGGCTCCGAGCGCGTCATTGTCAGCCAGCTGCACCGTTCGCCCGGCGTTCTCTTCGAGCACGACAAGGGCAAAACGCACGCTAGCGGCAAGCGCATCTACAGCGCGCGTATCATCCCCTACCGCGGCTCGTGGCTCGACTTCGAGTTCGATCACAAGGACTTCGTCTACGTCCGCATCGATCGCCGCCGCAAGCTGTACGTGACCGTGCTGCTGCGCGCGCTCGGCTACAGCATCGAAGAGTTGCTCAACTACTACTACGACGTCGAGACGATCCGCCTGTCCAAGGAGGCCAAAGAGGCCGCCGAAGGTGACGAAGACGCCGTTTTCGCGTGGCGTTCGCTCGACTTTGACCTGCTCGAAGGCCAGCGCACCACCGTCGAGATCGCCCACCCCGAAGAGGGCAAGCGCCCGATCCTCAAGCGCAACCGCAAGTTCACGCGCCGCATCATCAAGAAGCTGCGCGGCGCTGGCGTCACCGAGCTCGCGGTCCCGCAAGAGGACCTGATGGGCAAGGTCTTCGCCGGTGACATCATCGACGAGGAGACCGGCGAGGTCCTGTTCGAGGCCAACGAGGAGATCGACGAGGCCACGATCGACATGTTGCTCGAGCGCGGCATCATCCACTTCGACGTGCTCTTCATCGACCGGCTCAACGTCGGCTCGTACCTGCGCGACACGCTCGCCAAGGACATCGCCGACGTGCTCAAGCGCAAGCGTCTGCCGTCCGGCGACCAGGCCATCGAAGACATCTACCACCACCTGCGTCCCGGTGACCCGCCCTCCATCAACCAGGCGCGCAACTACTTCAACAACCTGTTCTTCAACGAGCAGCGCTACGACCTGTCCGACGTCGGCCGCATGAAGGTCGAGTACAAGTTCGCGCAGCGCAAAGCGCTCATGCAGCTCAAGAAGCAGGGCCTCGTCCGTCTCGAGACGACGTCGATGCGTCGCGACCGCAGCTACGACCTGCGCGCGCCCGGCGGCGAGTACCGCAACTGGAAGCTCGACCTGTCGCTCTTCGACACCGGCAACAAGCTCAAGACGTACTCGATGCGTCTGACGCCTGACACGTTCCCCGACATGCGGCGCGTGACCCCCGACCAGTTCCTGGACTACACGCGCGGCCTGTTCTCGGTCGCCGATCTCAAGCGTCCGGCGTCCATCAAGCAGGCGCAGTGGAAGCTGACCTTCTCGGTCCGCGACGCCGATGGTGTCGAGCAGTCCGTCGACTGGCAGTGCAACAACAAGGCCTTCAAGAACGCCTCCGCGGCGCTCCCTGCCGAGCTCGCTGAGGCGCTGCAATCGGCCATCGGAGACGCTGATTTCCTCACCGTCGAGAAAGACAGCGGCGGCGTGGTCTGGATCAAGCCGACCGCCAACGGCGCCGAGATCACGGTCAGCGGCAACGAGCTGCTCCGCGAGCGTCTCGAGCTCACCGGCGGCGTCTACAACGATGCGCTGCGTCTCTCGACCGGTCTGCTCACGAGCACCGTCAGCGACATGCGCACCGTGTTGGTCATGCCGGTCCGCGGCAACAAGCAGAGCCAGGTTCGTGTCGACGGTAACGACGAGCTGCGCAACCGGCTCGGTCTCGCCCCCGTGGCGCCGTGCTTCACGCTGACCAAGGCCGACATCCTCCGCACGATTCGTTACCTGCTCGCGCTCAAAAACGGCCGCGCCGGTCACAACATCGACGACATCGACCACCTCGGTAACCGCCGCGTGCGCGCCGTGGGTGAGCTGATGGAGAACCAGTGCCGTGTCGGACTCGTCCGCATGGAGCGTGCCATCAAGGAGAAGATGAGCATCGCGCAGGACATCGAGACCTCGATGCCGCACGAGCTGATCAACGCCAAGCCGATGAGCGCTGTGGTTCGCGAGTACTTCGGTAGCAGCCAGCTGTCGCAGTTCATGGACCAGACCAACCCGCTGTCGGAGGTCACGCACAAACGTCGTCTCTCGGCGCTTGGACCAGGCGGCCTGACCCGCGATCGCGCGGGCTTCGAGGTTCGCGATGTGCACCCGACTCACTACGGTCGAATCTGCCCCATCGAGACCCCTGAAGGTCCGAACATCGGCCTGATCGCGTCGCTCGCCACCTACGCGCGCGTCAACGAATACGGCTTCATCGAGACCCCGTACCGCCACGTCGTCGACGGCAAGCCCGCTGACACGTTCGAGTACTTCTCGGCCCTCGAAGAAGAGGAGCACAAGATCGCCCAGGCGAGCTCGCCCGTCGGTGATGACGGCAAGCTCGTTGGCCCGTTCGTCGACGTGCGAATCACCGGTGAGTTCCGCCAGGTTCCGCCCACGCAGGTCGAGCTGATGGACGTCAGCCCCAACCAGCTGGTTTCGGTCGCTGCGTCGCTCATCCCGTTCCTCGAAAACGATGACGCCAACCGCGCGCTCATGGGCTCCAACATGCAGCGCCAGGCTGTGCCGTTGCTCAAGACAACGTCGCCCCTGGTCGGCACCAACCTCGAGCGCATCGTCGCCGCCGACTCCGGTGTGACGGTCGTCGCGCGCAACAACGGCACGGTCGTCTCGGTCGACTCCGAGCGTATCGTCGTCAAGCGCGACGTCGAGCCCGACGATCCGAGCGCGTCCACGGACATCTACAAGCTGGTCAAGTACACCCGCTCCAACCAGAGCACGTGCGTCAACCAGCGCCCGATCGTCCGCATCGGCGACCACGTCAAGGCCAACGACGTCATCGCTGACGGCCCGGCCACCGACCGTGGTGAGCTCGCCCTCGGCCGCAACACCGTCGTCGCGTTCATGCCCTGGGGTGGCTACAACTACGAGGACTCGATTCTCGTCAGCCAGAAGGTCGTCAAGGAAGACCACTTCACCTCGATCCACATCGAGGAGTTCGAGTGCATCGCGCGCGATACCAAGCTCGGCAAAGAAGAGATCACCCGCGACATCCCCAACGTCTCCGAGGAAGCGCTCAAGGACATCGACGTCAGCGGCATCATCCGCATCGGCGCCGACGTCAAGACCGGCGACATCCTGGTCGGCAAGATCACGCCCAAGGGCGAGACCCAGCTGAGCCCCGAAGAGAAGCTGCTGCGCGCCATCTTCGGTGAGAAGGCTGGCGACGTGCGCGACACCTCGCTGCGCGTTCCGCCCGGTGTTGTCGGTACGGTCATCTCGGCCAAGGTCTTCACCCGCAAGTCCGAAGTGAAGGACGAGCGGACCAAGGAGATCGAAGAGGACGAGAAGAGCAAGATGCTCAAGGACATGGGCGACGAGGTGCAGATCCTCGCCGGCTCCACGTTCGACAAGGCCCGTCGGATGCTCACCGGCACCAAGACCAGCGCCAAGGTCGTCGATGACCAGGGCAAGGTTGTCTACAGCAAGGGCACCGAGCTCGACGAGGACACCCTCGGCAAGCTGCCCAACAAGGTGTACGACGACGGTGACCGCTTCAAAGTGCCGACCGCGTGGCGTGACCTGCGCGTGACCGACCGCGAAGTCTCGGCGCAGATCGCGAGCCTGCTCGACCACCTCGAAGACCACGGCAACGAGATCCGCTTCTTCTTCGAGGAGAAGATCAAGCGCATGGTCAAGGGCGACGAGCTGCCCCCCGGCGTCATCAAGATGGTCAAGGTCTACGTGGCCATCAAGCGCAAGCTGCAGGTCGGCGACAAGATGGCCGGCCGCCACGGCAACAAGGGTGTCGTCAGCCGTCTGCTCCGCGAAGAGGATATGCCGTACCTGCCCGACGGGCGCCCGGTCGACATCGTCCTCAACCCGCTGGGCGTGCCAAGCCGCATGAACGTCGGCCAGATTCTCGAGACCCACCTCGGTTGGGCCGCGCTGAACATGGGCCGCCGTCTCGCCGACGCCGCCGAAACCGACGGCATCGAAGAGTCGCGCAAGCAGGCGATCTCCGCGTTCGCCAGCAGCGACATCGGCAGCTTGCTCGGTGGTCTCGACGACGAGGAGATGGGGCGCTTCCTGGCCGACAACGAAAACGGCATCCGCGTCGCAACGCCCGTCTTTGACGGCGCCCGTGAGACCGACATCCACGCGCTCCTCAAGCACGCGGGCGACGGCATCACGGCGCAGACGAAGCTACACGACGGCCGCACGGGCGAGGCGTTTGACCAGCCCGTCACGGTTGGCGTGATGTACATGCTGAAGCTGCACCACCTCGTCGACGACAAGATCCACGCGCGTTCGATCGGACCGTACTCGCTCGTCACCCAGCAGCCGCTCGGTGGTAAGGCGCAGTTCGGCGGTCAGCGTCTTGGTGAAATGGAAGTTTGGGCGATGGAAGCCTACGGCGCCGCCTACGCGCTGCAGGAATTCCTGACGGTCAAGTCCGACGATGTTATCGGCCGAACCCGCATGTACGAGTCCATCGTGCGCGGCGAAGGCCTGCTCGAGCCCGGTCTGCCCGAGTCGTTCAACGTGCTCCTCAAAGAGCTCAAGAGCCTCGCGCTCGACGTCGAACTTCACGACCACGACGGCTCGCCCATCGGATGATGAAACGGTCGCCCTGCCGATCGGTGGGGCGGCCTTTCGACCCGACACGGACGCTTCAACGCACCCAAATCATTCGCACTTTCACACGGAAAGAAAACAATGCGCGAAATGCTTCACTTCTTCGAGAAGCCCAAAAACCCGCTCAACATCGATGCCGTTCGTATCGGCGTGGCCTCGCCCCGCAAGATCAGCACCGAGTGGACCTACGGCGAGGTGAAGAAGCCCGAGACCATCAACTACCGCACGTTCAAGCCCGAGCGTGACGGCCTGTTTTGTGGTCGAATCTTCGGGCCGGTCAAGGACTACGAGTGCATCTGCGGCAAGTACAAGCGCATGAAGCACCGCGGCGTCGTCTGCGAAAAATGCGGCGTCGAGGTCATCCAGTCCAAGGTTCGCCGCGAGCGCATGGCGCACGTGACCCTGGCCACCCCGGTCGCCCACATCTGGTTTCTCAAGAGCCTCCCGTCGCGTATCGGCCACCTGCTGAACATGACGCTCAAGGACCTCGAGTACGTCCTGTACTGCGCCAAGTACGTGTGCCTCGGTTCGCAGAAGCTGCAGATCGAGCGCGGCAAAGCCGGCATCCACCCGTACTACTTCCCGCGTGAGAAGCGTTCGGACCTCTTCGAGACCTTCGAAACGCTCGAGCAGGGCGCCGACCTCGCCAAGCTGATCAAGAAGTTCTCCCGCAGCATCTCGCGCGGCACCCTCGTCAACGAAGAGGATTACTACGACGTCCAGCACGGCATGGTCATCGAGCGTGTCGACAAGGACATCTCGACCCAGTGGCTGCCCGACGTGGGCCCGATCCTGCCCGGCCGCATCCTGAGCACCGAAGAGCACGAGTACGTTCTCGACGTTCTCGGCGATATGGCGGTGTTCACGACCCCGTCGACCGACTTCATCAAGGTCGAGATGGGCGGCGAAGCGATCCTCGAGATCCTCGCCTACATGGACCCGACCCGCGTGCCGCCCGAGAAGCCGCGTTGGCCCGGTGATGGTGTCGACATCGAGACCCTCGACGACCTCGCGATGCGCCTCCGTGGCGAGATCGCGGCGTGGGAAGAGAAGGTCGAAGGCATGATCAAGCCGACCGGCGAGGCCAAGATCAAGAAGATCAGCAAGCGCCTCAAGATCGTCGAGTCGCTCCGTTCGTCCGGCAACAAGCCCCAGCACCTGGTGCTCACGACCATCCCGGTCCTGCCGCCCGATCTGCGCCCGCTCGTTCCGCTCGACGGTGGCCGTTTCGCGACGTCCGACCTCAACGACCTGTACCGCCGCGTCATCAACCGCAACAACCGCCTCAAGCGCCTGCTCGAGCTCAACGCGCCCGAGATCATCGTGCGTAACGAAAAGCGGATGTTGCAGGAAGCCGTCGACGCCCTGTTCGACAACGGCCGCCGCGGCAAGGTCATCACCGGCCCCAACAAGCGCCCGCTCAAGTCGCTGTCCGACATGCTCAAGGGCAAGCAGGGCCGCTTCCGTCAGAACCTGCTCGGCAAGCGCGTCGATTACTCGGGTCGTTCGGTCATCGTGGTCGGCCCCGATCTGCGCCTGCACCAGTGCGGTTTGCCCAAGAAGATGGCGCTCGAGCTGTTCAAGCCGTTCGTCTACAGCAAGCTCGAAGAGCTCGGCTACGTCACGACCATCAAGAGCGCCAAGAAGCTCGTCGAGAAGGAGACGCCCATCGTCTGGGACATCCTCGAAGACGTCATCAAGGAGCACCCGGTCCTGCTCAACCGCGCGCCGACGCTTCACCGTCTCGGCATGCAGGCGTTCGAGCCGGTCCTCATCGAAGGCAAGGCGATCCGCCTGCACCCGCTGGTCTGCACCGCGTTCAACGCCGACTTTGACGGCGACCAGATGGCCGTCCACCTGCCGCTCTCCCTCGAAGCGCAGATGGAAGCCCGCGTGCTGATGATGAGCACCAACAACATCCTGTCGCCGGCGTTCGGTAAGCCGATCATCAACCCGACGCAGGACATCGTGCTCGGCTTGTACTACCGCACCCGTGAGATGCCCTTCGCCCAAGGTCACGGGCGCCTGTTCGCCAGCCCCGAAGAGGTTCGCGCGGCGTTCGACGCGAGCGATATCGCCTTGCAGGCCAAGATCCGCTGCCGCATGCCGGTTTGGGACGCGCACCAGGACGCTGAAGAAGAGGCGCCCGCGCGTCGCGAGATCGTCGATACGACGGTCGGCCGTGTGCTGCTCTTCGAGATCGTCCCCGCTGGCGTTCCCTTCGAGCTGTACAACAAGGTGCTCGGCAAGAAGCAGCTGCAGCAGCTCATCGATGAGGTCTACCGCCGCTCCGGCTCCAAGCGCACCGTGCTCCTCGCCGACGCGCTTCGCACCGCCGGTTACTCGGCCGCGACCGACGCCGGCATCTCGATCTGCATCGACGACATGGCGATCCCGGCCCAGAAAGCCGAGATCATCGGCAGCGCGCAGGACGAGGTCGCCGAGATCACCCAGCAGTACCTCGAGGGGCTGATCACCGACGGCGAGCGCTACAACAAGGTCGTCGATACGTGGTCGGATGCCACCGAAGACGTCGCCAAGCACATGATGGAGGCCATCTCCACCACCGTGTACGGCGGCCCGGACACCGACGAGAAGCGCAAGGACAAGTCGTTCAACAGCATCTTCATGATGGCCGACTCCGGCGCGCGCGGTTCACCGCAGCAGATGCGTCAGCTCGCCGGTATGCGCGGTCTCATGGCCAAGCCCTCCGGTGAAATCATCGAGACGCCGATCACCGCGAACTTCCGCGAGGGTCTGTCGGTTCTGCAGTACTTCATCTCGACGCACGGCGCGCGCAAGGGCCTGGCGGATACGGCGCTCAAGACCGCCAACTCCGGTTACCTGACCCGCCGCCTGGTCGACGTCGCCAACGACGCGGTCATCACCGAGTACGACTGCGGCACGCTCGACGGCATCGACATGGAAGCGCTGGAAGAGGCGGGTGAAATCATCCAGCCCCTGTCCGAGCGTATCCTCGGTCGCGTCGCGCTTGACGACATCATCGACTCGGAAGGCAACGTCATTGTCGAGGCCGACTCGCTCATCGACGAGGTCGCGGTTGATTCGGTCGACAACGCCCACGTCCGCAAGGTCAGCATCCGCACGGTCCTGACCTGCCGCAGCCAGTCCGGCGTGTGCGTGCTCTGCTACGGTCGCGACCTCGCGCGTGGCCGGACGGTCAACATCGGCGAAGCGGTCGGCGTCATCGCGGCGCAGTCCATCGGTGAGCCCGGCACGCAGCTGACGATGCGTACCTTCCACGTTGGCGGTACCGCGTCGACCAGCCGTGATCTTCCCCAGCACCTCGCGACGGTCGACGGTGTGGCCAAGTACAAGAACTTGCCGCTCGTCGATCCGGGTGATGGTCGCGGTCACGTCGCCATCGCGCGTGGTCACATCCTCATCACGCTGCCCGGCGTGCCCGAAGATCGTTGTCCGGCGTTCGCGGTCCAGGCCGGCGCCGAGGTCAAGGTCAAGGACGGCGAGAACGTCCGCAAAGGCCAGCTCCTCGCGCAGTGGGACAGCTCGTTCAAGCCGATTCTGACGCACGTTGGCGGCACGGTTCAGCTCATCGACGTCGTCGACGGCCTGACCATGAAAGAGCAGCTCGACGAAGCCACCGGCCTGTCGCAGACGTTCATCGTCGACACCAAGGACCCGAACATCCGGCCGCGCGTCGTGATCAAGGGCAAGGACGGCGAGATTCTCCGCGTCGAAGGCACCGGCGCCCTCGCGCAGCACTTCCTGCCCGTCGGCTCCAACCTCGTTGTCCAGGACGGCGCGGTCATCAAGCCCGGTGACATCCTCGCCAAGATCGCCCGTGCACAGTCCAAGACCAAGGACATCACCGGTGGTCTGCCGCGTGTCGCCGAGCTCTTCGAAGCCCGCAAGCCCAAGGATCACGCCGTGATGAGCGAGATCGACGGCGTCGTCAGCTTCGGCAAGCCGTACAAGGGCAAGCAGCGCATCGTCGTGACGCCCGAGTTCGGTCAGCCGCGCGAATACCTCATCGGCAAAGGCAAGCACTTCACGGTCACCGAAGGCGACCGGGTGCGCGCCGGCGACCCGCTGATGGACGGCCCGCTCAACCCGCACGACATCCTGCACGTGCTCGGCATCGAGGCGCTCGCCAAGTACCTCGTCGACGAGATCCAGGAGGTCTACCGGCTGCAGGGTGTGCGCATCAACGACAAGCACATCGAGGTGGTCGTTCGCCAGATGCTGCGTTGGGTCCGGGTCAGCAAGACCGGCGACACCAACTTCATGGTCGACCAGCAGGTCACCAAGCAGCAGTTCGACGAAGAAAACCAGCGCGTCATGCGCGACGGTGGCAAGCCCGCTTCGGGTGAACCGCTGTTGCTCGGCATCACCAAGGCGTCGCTGTCGACCGAGTCGTTCATCTCCGCGTCGTCCTTCCAGGAGACCACCAAGGTCCTCACGGAAGCGTCGCTGTCGGGCAAGCGCGACCGCCTGCGCGGCCTGAAGGAGAACGTGATCATGGGCCGTCTCATCCCCGCCGGCACCGGTCTGCGCGGCTACGACGGCCTCGAGATCATGGTCGGTGACGACGTGGACGCCGACCACGTGACCTACGAAGGCATCGGCTAAGCAAGAAGACACCGCAAGGTTCGAAGACGCCGTCTCGGGAAACCGGGGCGGCGTTTTTCGTTAGACCGGGCCCTCGATTCAGTCGTCAACTAACCCAGTCACCTCCAAGACGGGCAAGAGATGCTATCGCGCGCCGCCACCACGCTGTTCATCGCCACTATCGTCGTCTCTGTGCCCGGATGCGGTCTTGTGGGGTCGAATACCCGCGCCGCTCCGAACTCGCCGCACTGCAAACGCTGGGCGCTGCCGACCAGGCAATTTGGCCGTGTCGCTGGTCTCGTCGCGTTGCGAAAGGCCGTCCGTACCGAGCTGCGTGCGCGATCGTCCAAGGTCAAGCTCGTGCTCCCGGTGCCTACCGGTTCCGTCCTGCGCGGCGGCAACACGTCGGCTTTTCATTCGGTCAGCCTCGCCGTACCCCGCGATCGCCGGGCGGAGCGCTACATTATCAAGCTGCTCGCCGCGAAGCTCGCTGGCCACCGGGTGCTTGGAACCCAGCTGCTCGCCGCCGCAGCGCTGTTCACCACAGGTTGTGAGGTCACTGACGCAAACAGTGCGTTCGTCCGCAAATCGGTTGAAATCCGCACGATGCAAGTCCAATCCGTGCTCGTCGAGACCGCCAAGAAATAGCGCGTCACCGTCCGCGTTGTCTCCGGCGGCACGACCCCGCATCATCATGACCGCATGCTCGAGTACATCACCGCCCGCTACGACATCGACTCGATCGACGGCCGCAATGATCAGGCGCTCGCGCTTTTCGCGGACACCTTCGAGCCCCTGTTCGACGCGTGGTTCAAGCCGGTCACCCGCGGGCTCGAACGCATCCCCGACGGCGGCGTGCTCTACGTGGGCAACCACAGCGGCGCGTTGCTGACGCCCGACACGTTCACCTTCGGCCTCGCCGCGTATCGCCAACGCGGCATCGATTTTGTGCCTTACGGCCTCGGCCACGAGGTGATCATCAGCCTGCCGCCGTTTCACCAGCTGCTCGTGCCCCTTGGTGCCGTTCGCGCCGGTCACGCCAACGCCCACAAGCTGTTCGAAGCCGGCCGCAAGGTGCTCGTCTATCCCGGTGGCGATCTCGACGCGATGCGCAGCTACCGGGACCGGGATCGCGTCATTTTCGGCCAGCGGCGGGGCTACATTCGACTCGCGCTGCAGGCCGGCGTGCCCATCGCCCCGATCGCGACCGTCGGAGCCCACGAAACGCTGCTCATCCTCAGCGACGGCAAACGCATCGCCCGCAAGCTCGGCATTGATCGGTTGCTCCGGCTGAAGGTCTTCCCCGTCGCGTTGAGCATCCCGTGGGGCCTGACCGTCGGCCCGCCGCCAACCCATTTTCCGCTGCCGACACGCATCCTGACCGAAGTGCTGCCCGCCATTCGTTTCGAACGTTCCGGCCCTGAAGCCGCCGCCGATGCCGACTATGTCGAGCAGTGCCACGAACAGGTGCTCGGTGCCTTGCAGTCCGCCGTGACCCGACTCGCCGCTGAACGTCGCGCGACCGGCGGTAAACGCTTTCTCTGACTCACGCCCGTCGTTGGCCGCTGTGCGCTACGCCTTTTTCGAGCAAGAAGAGGTGTTCGGTAACGTCCTTGCTCCGATTGCGCAGGTTGCGGCTGCCGCGAAAGGTCGTATACGGCAACGCGAACTGCTCGACTGTTCCGTGCTGAGCCAGCAGATCACGCAGGTCCGTCGGCGATACGAAGCCCTCGTTGTTGAACGACAGCAAGACAAACCGCGCATCGACATCGGCGACCAGGTCGGCGAGCCGCGGCAAGATCTTGCGCTTGACGTTGTAGTCGGAGCGCCGCCAGTCCCTCGGAATGCCCGAAACACGGCTGATTTCAGCAGGCTCCTCGTAGTCGACCAAGAGGTTGAGCATGAAGTAGTTGCTGCCATACGGATGCTGGTTGTAGGGCGGATCGAAATACGCGAGGTCGAATCCACCGACCGATCGCACAACCTCGTTGGCGTCGGACCTGTGCACCTGCACGTCGCTGTCGAACGCCGAAAACACCGGCATTTGCAGCCGCACCTCGCCGCGAATTCGCCTCAATGCATCGCCGCCCGTGCCGCCAAATTTGCCGATCCCGGTCACCTTGTCCTTGTAAAAGCCCTTGAACACGCCGGCCGTGTTGGCATGGACGGAAGCTGCCGAAAGCAACGGGGCGAGCAGAAACGGGCGCAGGTGGTCGGGCTGCCCATCGATGGCCGCGCGATACCGATCGAGTCGCCGAGCGTTGGCGCGAGTGTAGAAAACGCGATCCTCGGCGGTGATGGCGGACTCGTCTGCAGGGGCATACAGGCGTTCGATGAAGCCCGGGCCATCCGAGGTCGGCTCATTGACGCCACGGTTGAGCGCGTCGATGGCGCGTCGCAGGCCGTCACGGTCCACGTCGCCGCGGTTGGCGAGGTAGCAGCGACCGGCGACCGCGGCATAGGCCTCCAGGTCATTGACGACAAGGCGTTGTGCGTGGGGCTTGAGCATCCGCGCGACCGCGCCAGACCCGGTGAACGCATCGACAACCCGCAACCGGCGACCACCAAGCCGGCTCCGAACGCTCTGTACGGCCGTTTCGATCGGCCCGAGCAACGCCCGCTTGTTGCCGATGCACGTTATCAGCTGGCGACTGCGAAAAGCGCGTTCGGCGTCGTCGATGGGCTGGGGCACGTCCACGAGCGGCATTGTGCGCGCGGTTGCGGTTGCGTCAAAGCGCAGCGGCGGTGTACGCAACGGCCGCGACGAGGATGAGCGATGACCGTGGCGACCGAAAACTGGCGCGATGAAGCTGCCGCATACGCCCGAAAACACGGGCTTTCAGCGAGGTGGACCCGCGCATTGGCCGCGTTTGCGCCCCAGGACGTGCACGTCGCCACGGATCGCCCGGAAATTCGGGCCGCGCAGGACGAGGTCGCGCTCGGTGATTGCCTTGAGAGGATGCTTGGACGCGACGTGGACGCCGCCCAGGCCGCGATGTTTCGACGCCGTTTCGACGCCGTCACCGCCTGGCTGAGCGATCTCGCCGACGAGCACCCCGAAGCCACATTGCTCGTGATGGGCCTGCTTGGGCGTGTGCGCGAAATCCTCGCGTGCCCCTACGACCGTGTGCTCCGTGTGCGCTCCCTGGTCGACTTCTACTACTCGCAAGCCGGCCTGCTCGCCCATGGAGTCGGCCCCGATTCGCCACCCGCCGCGTCCCTTTTCCGCGACCCACGCTGGTCCGACATCGCCGCCGGCCTGCAGATCGCAACGCTCGACGGCTTCACCGACAGCGGCCCCCAAATCGCCCACGCGATGCGCATCGATCCCGCCCACGTCGACCTCGTCGCCCGCGTCTTCACCGATGAGGAGGCCCACAGCGCCGCCTTTGGGCCCCGCACCGCACAACTCGGCGCCATCGCCGCGACCTCAGGCGGCTTCTTCCTTCACTCCGAAGCCGATATCGAACCGCCCAGCCAGCGCTACGATCCCGTCGGCCTCATGATCGAAGACGGCCAGGTCATCTCGCCTCCCGTTTTCGCCCGCGGCGCCCTCGTCCAGCGCGATGGGCGTTGGTCGATCGAGGTAGTCGGGCCAGACCAGGCGCGAATCACCGTACAAAAAGCGGCTGGACCCGTCGCCTTGCACGACCGCGGTGCCACGTTCATCAACCGCGCAACCCACCAATCCGCCGACGTATCCGGGCGCATCGGTGTGGCTGTTGTCGGTCGCAAGGTCGTCGCAACAGCCGCCGGCGCCACCCTCCCTGTGCCCCTGAACGGCTGTGTGATTGTCGTGCCCGACGACGAGGACGTGCGCTCGATCACCGTCGGCGACTCGGTCAGCTGGCGTCTCGACGGTGTGGACCAAGCGATGGCCGGTGGCCCGGTCCTCGTGCGTGGCGGTGTGCTTTGTGTCGACAAGGTGGCCGAACAGATGGCGGGAACCGCGCCGCCCGTCACGTTTTCGCGCGACGAGACCGGCGACCTGAACCTGCTGCCGCGGATGGCTGTCGGGCTGCTCGACGACGGGCGAATCGTGCTGCTCGCGGTCGAAGGTCGCTGGGTCGATCGGGCGCTCGGGCTCGGTCTTGGCAACGTCGCCGAGGCGATGATCGCGATGGGATGCCGGACCGCCCTCAACCTCGACGGCGGCTCCAGCAAGCGCATGATCCTGCGCGGCGAGTCACTTGACGTCTCGACCACCGAGATCCAGGCGCAGGCCTCTACACCCGCGCGGATTCGTCCGGTGCGCTCAGGGCTGCTGGTCTTCGCTCGCTGACACCGGTTGGTCGGCCCAGGGCTTGCCGAGATCGACCCGCGCAGCCATCCGTTCCAGCAGCCGCCAGGTGCCGAAAAGCGCCCTCCCGACCACGAAAAGGCTGGGGTGTAAGCCGATATGGGCGCGGTTTGTCATCATGCCGACCCAATGGCCGCGACCCTCGCTGACGAACCCGTCCCGCGTCGAAAAATCGAGCGGCTGCGCCATCATCGCCTCGGCAAGCCACCTCCGAAACGGCGCTACGTGCAGCGCGTCGAGCTCGGCCTGTTCTGCGGTTTGCAGCCCTCCGCGAGGGGAAAACGCGGCGGCAGCGGTGGTATCTCCGCGTCGCAGGGCTGAAAACGTGCCCTGCAGGGTCGCCGCGTCCTCCTTGGACAAAGGACAGACGCACCCGAAGTCGATGAGCCCCACACGGCCGTCCTGTTCGAGCAGGAAGTTGCCGCTGTTGGCGTCGGCATGCACGGCGTGGAGGCGATTTATCCCGGCGGCGAAGATGCCGGCAAGCGTCGTTGCTGCGCGGTCGCGTGCGGCCTGGCTCGGGTCGGACAGGAGCCAGGCGTCGATGTGCTGACCGCCCACGAATGACGTTGTGAGCACGCGCGGGGTGGTCGTGGCCCAGTCAACGGTTGGAATGTGCAGGTCGGCGCTGGCGAGCTGGTCGAAGCGTTCGGTGCGCTCGGCTTCCCCCAGGTAGTCGCACTCCTCGCGGAGCCGTTGCGCGATGGTGTTGGTCAGCTGCAGGTGATAGGCGGCGTCGGGCAGCCGGCGGACGATGCGGCGGATGATGCGTACGTCGCTGGCGATCTGCTCCCGCACACCCGGGTATTGGATTTTGACCGCGACGTCCCGGCCGTCGTGGCTTGTGGCGCGATGCACCTGGCCGATGCTGGCGGCTGCAAAGGCGTGGTCGTTGAACGCCGCGAAGGCCTCATGCGCCGGGCGTCCAAGAGCATTGGCGAGCGCGTCGCGTGCGGCCCCGGGTGGCATCGGAGGGACCGCGTGGCAGCATGCGGAGAGCTCGGCGCCGAGGCCGTCGGGCAGCGCGTCGCTCTCCATGCTGAGCAGCTGCAGGAACTTGACCGCAGTACCTCGTAGTTCGCTGGCCGCGCGCAGTAATTCACGCGCAGTGGCCTCGTTGACGGTGACGCGATCACCTCGACGTCCGGCGCCGACGGCGTGGCGCAGCTCGGATAAACCGGCGCTGGCGAGGTGGCGAGCGACGCGGAGTGACCGGCGTCCGGGCAGGCGGGGTCGGGCAGGCACGAGATATCGCCGCGCCTTCTGCTAGAGCGCCGCGGCTGGGTTGTTGGGCTTGTTGCCGCCGCCGTTGCCGTACACGAGGTCGCCCAGGCGCCGCCACAGGTCGTCGATGCGCCATGGCCCGCCGTCGATAAGGCTGCCGAGCGGGTGGTTGCGGTACAGCGTCTCTGGCATGAGCAGCCGCAGCATGGCCCGCATCCGGTCGTTGGGCATCTCGGTCCACAGGTCGAACATCGCGCGAGCCGCGTTCTCGTTGGATTGGCCGTCGAACGGGGTCAGCAGGCCGCGCACGGTCGCTCCCACTTTGTGTCCGACGCGCTCGGCACGTTGATTGGCCCCGCGCACGTCGAGCGCCCATCGCACGACGATGACGGCGGTCAGCCAGGTGTAGGCGTCCGCTGCGAGGAGCCGCTTGTCCTTGCCGTTGGTGCCGAGCAAGGCGGGACCCGGCAGCAGATCGCGCCCCTTGAACGCCTTGTCGATGAAGCCGAGCACCGCGTCGACCCAGGCCTCGCGCACGTCATCGAGGAGGCTTGGATCGGCGACCATCACCATGCCAAGGCGGCGGACAAACGCGACGTTGGCGGCGCGGTAGCGCTTGGCGTTGTTGATGACGATCTGCAGCGGCAGGCGACCCAATCGTTCCATGCGGACGTCATCACCGATCTCTCCGCCAAGCTCGTTGGCCATCACCTCGACCGCTTCGGGCACCACGCAATGCAGCAGCCATTGCACAACGGCGTCCTCGGCGCTGGCGATATCGGCCATGCGCATGGCGGCCTGTCGCTGCCGGTGAAGGTGGCGTCGCTGCGCGCGCAGGTCCGTGATCTCGGCGGTGCGGGCGTCGCGCTCTTCGCCTCCGGGCAACGCGTCTCGCTCAGCTGTCTTGTGGGCGATCGCCTCGTTCAACTCGCCAAGCTGCTGCTGCATGCCGATGGGGTTGTACCGATTTTGCAGGACTTGGCGGACGAGGTGATCGTCGAGCCCGCGGCGGTCAGCGAGCTCCATGAACTCGCGGAGCGCGTCGCGAAAGGCGTCGTCGGGCGTTGTATCGTTTGCCGGCTCATGCACCGGGGCAGCGTACGCATCCATGGCAATTCCTCGTTGAGTGCGTCATCTGACCACCGCGGGCAGCGGCGGGTCAATCGACGGAAGATTCGGTTGGTGCCGGTATGGCGGCGGTCGAGTGGGCGAGCTGGCGACCGTACACGGCCACGCCATGCGGCAGCCCGAGCTTGTCTGACAGGGCCGCAGCACGGTCGTCCAACCGTCGTGCCGCACCGTCTCGGCCCCCGATCCTGGCCAGCAGGGCCCGGGCTCGCAGCAACACCGGCCGGCCGATCGGAAACCGTTTCGCATACTGGTCGAGGCGTTCGATGGCGCGGTTGAGCAAGCCCATGGCAGGCGCGCGATCCCGCCCGTCACGCTCGAAAAGGGCCCCAGCCACGCGGACCATCGGGCTGAGCGCGTAGATCATCGTCACCTGCGCGATGAGCTCCTGGTCGGTCAGCGCCTGGACGAGCTCGGCTTCTCGCTGGGCGTCGTCGAGATCGCCGGCACGCACTGCACGATCGGCGCGATGGCCATGAAAGACGACGCGCGATCCCAGGTCGATGCGCTCGTCGAAAAAGTCACGCTCAGCGTCGAGCAGTTCTGCGGCGCGATCGAGCTGGCCAGCGCTGATGTGCGCGGACGCCCGTCCGATGATGCCCCAACCACGATGTTGAACAGCGGCTCGTTCTTCGGAGTCGGTGAACACCCGCTCATAGCTCGCCAGCGCCCCGACATGATCGCCGGCCAGGTGCTGAGCGATGCCCAAGACGGTCCGCGCGACCGCCTCGCCGTGCGGATCCGAATGCTCCTTGAGCGTGGCAAGCGCGGCCCTGCAGTGCGTCTTCGCCTCGTCGAAGCGGCCCAGGCCCACCAGGTAATTGGCGTGGATCGTCGCGCAGAACGCGCCGTCGACTACGTGTCCGCCGCGGTCTGCGATCTCCTGGGCGCGCGCGAAACACCGCTGCGCCGCCCCAGCGAGCTGCAGCTGGCCGAGCAGGTACGCCAACCGGCCCCACGGTCGCGCCAGTTCGTCCTGGCGGCCGCTGCGAATCAGCAGGTTCATCGCGATGACGATCGTCGCCGCCATCGCCCGCGCATCGTTGCGGTTGTAGTGGACTTCCGACAGGTAGCCGAGCGCCAGCGCCACGTCGTGCGCCACCGGATAGAGCCCCTCGCGGCCCCACGTAATCCGTTCTCCCGTCAGCCACTGCGCGCCGAGCGCAACGGCGTGATCGACGCCGGCGCGAAGCCATGCAGCCGGGCTCGCTGGCAGCGCGTGACCCGCGACGCGCATCACCTCGGCGACCGCGTCGTGGCAGTCGGCGACCCTTCCCAGGGCCAGGGTTGCGCCAGCTCGGAGCCGGTGCAGATGCACGATGGCTTGGCGATCGTGATCCCCTGCGTCCGATAACAAGGCGAGCTGGCGTTGCAGCAGGTTGAGGGCGTCACTGAACGCGCCTGCGTCAAAGGCCGTTTGCGCCGCGCGACCGAGGTAGCTCGCAGCGCGCGCCGATTCGCCGGCCTGCAGAAAATGGTGGGCCAGCTCCCGGTCCCGTCCCGGTCGTTCGGCGAAGGTCGCCGACGCCAGGACAGTTGCGACGGTTCGATGAAGCGCCGTCCGGTCGTCGTCAGGCGTCCCCTGGTAGGCCGCCTCGCGGATCTTGTCGTGCACAAAGCGCGCGTTGCCGCCGTCGACCTCCAGCACCTGGCGTTGCCCGAGCAGCTCCAGGATCGCGTCGAAACGGCCGCGCGGCAGCCCGACAGCCCGGCGCAGGAGCGGCAACTGGCTAACCCGGCCAACCACCGCCGCCGCGCGAAGGAGCGCCATCGCGCCGTCGTCCAAGCCCTGCAGTCGCCGCTGAACCAGCTGCACGATCGTGGGCGGCAAGGGCAAGTCGGAGGTCTCCGCCGACGCCCGCACGCGCCGCAGGTCCCCGGTGACGTTCCAGCGCCGCGGGTCGGGCCTGCGCAACATGCCCTCGCCAAACGCCGTCCGCAGGTACTCGGCAACGAAAAACGGGTTGCCCTCGGCGTGCCGGCTCACGTGAGAGAGCAGGTCGTGAGGCGCGAGATCGACCGCCAGCATGCCGGCGATGACCTGGGCGATGGCGCGGCTGTCGAGCGGCTCCAGGATGTGGGTCTTCACGGCGGGATGGGCGCGCAGCTCGGCGATTCGGTTGTCCTCTTCTTCCGTGCGATAGAGCCCGACCAGCGCCAAGCGCTGCCATTCAAAGCGGCTGTTCACCAGGAACTCGAGCGCCTCCATCGTCATCTCGTCGGCCCACTGGAGGTCATCGAGCACGACCAGCAGGGGTTTGGTGCGCGTGTACGCTTCGAGAAGCCCGCGCAGAGCGATGAAGACCTCCGACGCCGACGTCGCCTGGCGGTCCGGTACGGCAGCGACTTGCCGCCAGCGGGGATCGAACATCCCCATCGTGCCCGCGTGCTCGGCCACCGCCGCGGCGAGGTGCGACCCCGGCTCGCTCCGGCTGCGGTCCAACATCGCGCCGAGCAGCGGCAACAACGGATGCAACATCCCGGCGTGAAGACCGCCGTCGATCAACGACAGTGGCTGGCACTGCCCCCCGGCCACCGCGAAACCAAGCGTCCGGGCCTGGCGCGCTACAGCCACCCCCAGTCGGGTCTTGCCGATACCGCTTTGACCACCAACGACAACGACGCCACCGCGATCGCCCCGTGCCCTGGAGACGGTCGCCATGACGCGCCGCAGGTCGTCGCCTCGTCCCACGAACGGGGGACGCCGCAGGGTCGGGGCACCGCCGCTGTCGTCTTCGATCGATTCGCCTCGCAGCAACCGTTGCAGCACATCGGCAACGTCGCTCGCCGCCAGCGGCCGCTGTTCCGGAGCGGTCGCCAACAAGCGCGCCACAAGCGCATCCAGCTCAGCGGGAATGCCGGCCGCGACATCGGCGAGACGCGGCGCAGGTCGGTGCAGCCGCTGATCGAGAACGTCGCGCTTGAGGCCTTCGAACGGCAGGCGACCGGCGCAAACTTCGAACAGGATGCAGCCCAGCGCGTACAAGTCGGTGCGCTCGTCGAGCGGGTCGCCAACGACCTGTTCGGGGGCCATGTAGTGGATCGAGCCCACATTCGTCGCCCGCAGATCCAGCTGCTCATGGCCGGGGTCAGAGACGCCACGCGCGAGCCCAAAGTCGATGAGCACCGGCGTCGCGACGGAAGGTCTGCCCCCCGCCGCGGCCTCCTCGCGTAGGACAATGTTGGCGGGCTTGAGATCGCAGTGCAGCACGCCTTGATCGTGCAAGTGGGCGAGCGTCCGCGCGGTCTGCGCCAGCGTCGCGACCAGGGTCCGCAGCGGTGGATCGTCCAGCACCGTCGCCGATGGCGCCCGAATGCCCGCCTCCTCAACCGTCGGGCCCGCACGCTCGGGGCGCTCGAGCTGGCCGCCATGGCCGACCACCACAGGTGCGGCATAGGGCTCCGTCACGCCGACGCCGTACGCGGTTTGGGTCCACCAATCATCCGCGTGTGGGTCGCCCTGGCCGTCGCGCGTCGTCGCCGCCACCGTCGCCCGCAGATGGCGCATCCGATGACGCAGCGTCACCCCCTCGACAAGCTCCATCGCGTACCACGGCCGACCGTCCACGGTGCCCGAATCCAGCAGCCGCACCACGCCCGGATGACGCAGGCTGATCAGCGTCTCGACCTCGGCTCGCAGCGCGGTCAGCACTTGTTCGGTTGCGCCGCGCAGCACCTTGATCGCCACACGATCGCCCGACAGCACGTCCTCGGCGGCGAAGACCTCGCCCATCCCGCCGCGGCCGAGACGTTCGAGCAAGCGATACCCCTCGATATGGGGAAAAAGCACCCCGCGGCCCCGATTTGCCCGCGCTGCACTCATGAGATCGCCCGTCGCGCCGTAACCACGTGGTAGGTCCACGCCCCGCGGCGCAGCGCTGCCCACGCGGCGATGGTTCCGAGCACGTTGGCGCGCTCGACGTCGTGGATAAGGCCGATGCGATGGCCGATGGTCATGCCCGGCAAAACGGCGGCACAAGTCAGCGCCAATCGCCGCGCGGAGCGGCCGATAGCAGCCGAATGATCCACGACCGCGATGTCTTCAAAACCCGTCTCGGCCAGCCAGCGCCGATAATCTTGCACGGCGGCGATTCCCGGCAGCGTCCAGCCCCGCTCGATGCGCTCGAGCAGCCACGTGTCGAGCCGATGACGCTCATCGCCGCGCATGCCATCGGCGATCACAAGCCTGCCACCCGGTTTGAGTACCCGCGCCATCTCGGTCAGCGTCGCCCTCTTGTCCGGCCCATGCACAAAGCTCTCGAGCGCCCACACACGGTCGAAGCTGCCTTCGGACGCGTCCAACCGATCGTAGTTGCCGCAAACAAAGCGCACGCTGTCAGCAAGCCCACGACGATCGGCGTTCTCCCGCGCAAGCTTGGCCTGGCGGGGCGAGATCGTGAGCCCGGTGACGTGCACGCCAAACTGCTCGGCTAACCAGCACGCCGATCCGCCGGTTCCACACCCGGCATCCAGCACCCGCATGCCCGGCTTCAGCTCAAGCGCGGCCGCGAGCACCTCGTTGGTTCGTTGCAGACGCTGGGTGTGGTTGCGCGTCTGCTCGTCATCGATGCCGTAATGCAGCGCCTGGGTCTGCCAATCCGACCAGACGAGGTGGTAGTGATGATGGGTCAGGTCGTAGTAGCGGACGATCGCTTCGTGCCACGGGGAGTCGGTCGGATCCCCGCCGTTCGACGCCGAGTTCGAACGCTCTTCCGCGCGGCCGTTGGCGTTGTGAGCGATCGTCCATGCCCACCATCTGGCGCCGTGGACGATCGAGCGGAGACGTGACATCGTGACGCAATCAATGCGATCGGGAGAACCGGTACCGGCGCAGTCTCCGGGTGCGGCGCGAGCCCGTCAAGCGACGTTAGAACGTGCTGGCCGTCGACCGAGAGCCCTGGTGATCGGCGGCGGGGCGGCTGGCCTCTCGGCAGCGTGGGCGTTGAGTCACGATCCGCGCCATCGCTGGCAGATCGAAGTCGTGCAGCAAGGTTGGCGGCTTGGCGGAAAAGGGCGCAGCGGCCGCTTGATGACGGGCCCCCACAAAGGTCGAAATGTCGAGCATGGCATCCACGTGCTCTTCGGCTTCTATCACAACGTTTTTACCGTGTTGCGGAGCGTCTATCGCGCCGTCGGTCGGCCATCCGGTCATCCCCTGTCGGGCTGGCAAGACGGCCTCGTGCCGGTCCATGAGCTCCTCTTTCGAGGCGACGCGTCGGACTTCACCATCCGCCTACCGGCAGCGACCTCGATCCCGGGAGCCGCCGACCTCGACGGCCTCGCAGACGTGCCCGCCTGGCCCCCGCGAGCCGATTTGCTACGTCACCTCGGCCGCCTGTCTGCCAGCGCCGTAGTGGATCTTGGCGCCGATCTCCGTGCCGCGCCAGCATCAGCGCTTCGATGGCGTCGCGACCTCATGAGCTTGCTAGTCGCGACCGCCCGTGGCTGCGTTGCCGACGGACTCGCCGATGCCGCTGACCACGCCGGCTTTCTCCGCGCCGCCGAACGCCTCGAAAACATCGACTTCCGCGCTTGGCTTCGTCGTCACGGCGCCAGCGATGCCGCGCTTGGCTCGGCCTTCATCCGCACGCTCTACCAGCTGGGATTTGCCGACGACAGCCGCGCCGACGCCGGCACCACGTTAGACGGCCTGGTTCGCATCATGCTCGGCTACTCGGGCGCCCCGCTGTACCGGCTCGCAGGCGGCATGGGCGACGTCGTCTTCGCGCCATGGTACGAGGCTCTGCGCGACTGCGGCGTCCGTTTCTCCTTCTTTCATCGCGTCGATGATCTGCGGCTTTCGAGGTCCGGGGATCGTGTCGAAGAGGTCTTCGCGACCGTGTCCGCCGCTTGCAGCGTTGACTACAAACCGCTCATCACCGTCGCCGGCGTGCCCTCGTGGCCCGACGAGCCGCTTTGGCACCAGCTCCACGACGGCGCCCGGTTGCAACGCGGCGGCGTGGATTTCGAGAGCGATCACAGCGACGCCATCGCCGCCCCCGTCGGCCACCGAACCTGGCAGGCCGGCCACGACTACGATGTCGTGATTCTGGCCGTTCCTCCCGCCGCCCAGCACCGGCTCGGTCGCGGCCTGTGCCACCATCCCGACCCCGCCACAGGCGCCCGATGGCGTGCCATGCACAAGACGGTCGACACCACGGCCACCGCGATGATGCACGGCTGGCTGCGCGATCCCTTCAGCGCAAGCGGCTGGCCCGCCGACACGATGGCCGGCGGTGACACCAAGCCGTTCGATTGTTGGACCGACATGAGCAGCGCCCTGGCCTGGGAACCCGATGGCAGCGACGCGCCCAAGGGGCTCTTCTACGCATGCGCCGCGCTCGCCGCGTCACCCGATGCCGATGATGACCCGGCCACCGCGGCCCATTGGCAAGAACAGACACGCCGGGCTGGAGACGATTGGTTGCACGGACGTCGCGGCTCACCGCCGTTTGATCCTGACGCCTTGTTGGCCGTGGACACTCGCGCCAACCTGCAGCGCAGCGATCGCTACACACGCTCGGTGCCTGGCTCCCGCAGCGCGCGCCTCGCCGCCGATCAAAGCGGCGTCGACAACCTGTTCATCGCCGGTGACTGGACCCGCACCGGCTTGGATGCAGGCTGCGTTGAAGCCGCGGTGATGTCCGGGTTGCAAGCCGCCCGCGCCATTTGTGGATACCCTCGCGCCGTCGTTGGCGAGCACCCCACCATCGCCGAACGTGCCCAACTTACCGGCCCGTTCATCGACCAAAACCCGCCGCGGAGCCCCCATGCCCAGCTTCATTGACCGCACCGGCGAGGTCGTTCCTCGCCACCCGTACACCGCCGCGTCCGCCGAGATCTTTACGGCCGCCATCGCTGCAGATCGGGCCAAGCTGCAGGCCATCGTCGACAGCGAGCTCAACCGCGATCCTTATGGCCGCGTCCACTACGCCTTGCTGTCCGACACGGTGCTGCTCTCGTGCGCCGAGTTCACCGACCTGACCCCCAACGACACGCTCCAGGGCCGCATGAACGACCACGACCTCGTGCTCTTCATCCCGGTGTTACGCATCGCGCCGCTCGGTCCGTGGCCGCCACTTTCGGTCCGCCTCTACTCCCGTCACAACTTCGTCGGTGCACCGGCCGGCATGGCCGCCGGACGCGAGGTATTCGGCTTCAACAAGACGCTCAGCAGCCTCCGCGCCACGCGCATGGGCCCTGATCCCAGGAATCCCTCCGGCCCCGAGATTCCGATCACCGCGACGATGCAAGACTTCACCGCGCTGACCGCACGCTGCCACTGCGTCCGGACCGCCAAGGCGCCCGTGACCGTCGAGACCGTCGTCCAAATCGATGCCCTCGCCGGCCCATCGACCACCGCGCTTGCGACAACGGCGTCAGGATTCTCCGGCGGAGCGGGCAGCGACTGGATGCGCTTGCTCGTTGGCATGGCGCTCGGCGACAAGGGGCTGGGCTTTTCACCCGCCGACGCCTTCGCGCTCAGCGCCGCCACGATCGACGCGATCGTCGACACGATCATCTCCAACATCATCATGGCGATGCTCATCAACCCGTGGAGCTTCGGCTGGTCGTTCCTGGCCGCTCTCGGATCGCTCGACCTGGACGACCTGGACTTCGACAGCATCTTCGGCGCCCCGCGAACCGTCACCCTGCAGCAGTTCCGCGACGCCTCACTACCCGACCGCGCCTGCTACCAGGCCTTGGTCGAGACAGATTTCGATCTCGAGCTCACCAACGTCCAACCTCGCAACAGCCCCTTCGCCATCGAGTTTCCAAAGTCGGCATCCCACGAGCTCGCCTCCGAACTCGGCCTTACCACTGACGGCAGCACCGGCGTCGAAGCCGAATTTGCCGTCGTCACGAGCTCCAAGAACTTCCGAATCGGCCCGGGAGACGTCGTGTGGCGGGATACGATCTGATCAACGGGGAAAGGAGACCCCACAGGGGAAGTCGTGGCGTTTGGCCGCGAAGCGGCGCAGGGAAGTAGCCTGGGGTGCCAACCCCAAGGACTGAATTGCGTTTTTGCTTGAGCCGCGAAGTGGCGGCAGGTGGGGTGCAATCGCCGGCCGTGCGACGGCCCCCTACTCAACAGCGGTCTAGTACCCGAGATCGCTGATTCGCACCGGGTTCCCAGGGCGAATCGTCTTGCGGAACGAGCATCCAGCCGAACTGCTCGACCAGTATCGTGACCAGCCGCTCCCGGGTGTCGCGAAACGGAGTCGGCTCCCAGCGTCCGCG